>MDSX01053835.1_pt1 | contig 28147 bp, 19 predicted proteins | sample 811141 | NCBI WGS metagenome assembly MDSX01 (sample SAMN05326642, study PRJNA326480) | marine metagenome | isolation source: seawater | place: Atlantic Ocean: South East | collected 2010
GAGCAAATTGGAAAGGGCGGTTTACGTTTAATTCGAAATTGGGAAGTTCCTCAACACCACAGAGAGCGAACTGGAATTGTCTTTGCCTCTTGTTTCCCAGGACTTCAGATGGCTATGAAACACGCCAAATCGAATGGTGACGACGGTGATGGACAATTTGATCGAAGATACCTCTTCCAAACACTCAACATGGGGCACTCGCAATTCGCTCAGTATACCGGTATTCGAGGTCCAAATACTACAATTAATCTCGCATGTGCGTCCGCCACTGCTGCCTTCGGAGTCGCGGAGGATTGGTTGAACAGTGATAGGGTAGACCGAGTGGTTATCCTTTCATCTGACGACGTGACTGGTGATGACTTGTGGGAATGGATTGGAGGCGGTTTTGCTGCATCTGGGGCCGCTGCAACTGGTAACGTCATAGAAGAAGCAGCTTTGCCTTTTGACCGCCGTCGCAATGGATTAGTGCTTGGAATGGGCGCTGCTGCGTTTGTCGTTGAACGTCATTCTGAAGCAAAGCAACGAGGAGTTCAACCTATTGCAGAACTTCTCGGAACGCATACTGCAAACTCAGCATTCCATGGGACTCGCCTCGATGTCGAACATGTCGCACAAACAGTCAACTCTTTTATTGGAACAATGGAAGACAAATGGAGTCTTGATCGACATGTCATGGCACCAGATACGGCTTTCTTCTCTCACGAAACATATACGCCAGCTCGAGGTGGTTCTGCTCAATCAGAGGTTCGTGCTTTACGTGAGACGTTTGGACAAAGCACTGACAGTTTGGTCATCGCCAATACCAAAGGTTTCACTGGTCACCCAATGGGTGTGGGCATTGAAGATGCAAGTATGTTCCACGGAATGAAAACAGGGAGAATCCCCCCTATAGCAAATCACAAAGAAATCGACCCAGAACTTGGAAATCTTAATCTTTCGAAGGGTGGAGATTATTCTAATATTCAATACGGATTACGTTTTGCCGCTGGTTTTGGTTCTCAAATCGCACTTTCATTAGTACGTAAATGGCCTGTTGTGGGCGAGCGAATCGATGGCCAGCGTTTCCTAGCATGGGCGCGCAGTCTTGCAAAGAGTGATGATGTCGTTCTTCGAATACTCGACAACAAGTTAGTTGCATATGTTGATGGAGATGAGAATCTTCATGGTGGTGTTCAAGGAGAACCTTGGAGTATCACTGCTGAATGGGAAGGAAAACCTTCTCAAAATATCGAGAATGTAGAACCTGCTCCGAAGTTCGTCAAAGAACCTTCACTTCTCGTTGCCGAACCTGTCGCTGAATCTGCTTCAATCACTTCTCCTGAACCGGGTATTACAGGGCTTTCTGCGACAGTTATCGAGGTTGTCGTTCATCACACAGGATATCCAGCAGACTTTGTCGAATTGGATCAGGACCTTGAAGGTGAATTGGGAATTGATACGGTAAAACAGGCCGAAATAATGGCAGAAATCCGTGAACGCTTTGCATTACCATTGGATGAAGAGTTCGTTCTGTCCGATTATCCAACATTGAATCACATGATTGGCTACATCCAGGCGATGACTGGAAGTGGGGCCTCACAAGTGGCCTCGGGTCCTACTGCGACTGATATTGACACGGCAGAAGTATCCTCAGAAGTTAACACTGTAAATAAACACCCTTCTACCTCAGTGGTTTTGGTTGATGCCGACTTAACGAATACTGTTGTCGAAGTTGTCGTTCATCACACAGGATATCCCGCTGACTTTGTGGAATTGGACCAGGACCTTGAAGGTGAATTGGGAATTGATACGGTAAAACAGGCCGAAATAATGGCAGATATTCGAGAAAGATTTTCACTTCCTTTGGATGAAGAATTTGTTCTTTCAGATTATCCAACATTGAATCATATGATTGGTTACATTCAATCCATGAGAGACGGAACCTCCACGCTTCAAACAACTCCACAATCGACGCCTCAACCAGCTCCAGCACCTACTCCTATGCCGGTTCAAGTGCCGGTAGCTCCGGTCGTTGATGATGCTGATTTAACCTCTACAGTAGTTGAAGTCGTTGTTCAGCACACTGGATATCCGAGTGATTTTATTGAATTGGACCAAGACCTTGAAGGTGAATTGGGAATTGATACGGTAAAACAGGCCGAAATAATGGCAGATATCCGTGAACGTTTCGCATTACCCTTGGATGAAGAATTTGTTCTTTCAGATTACCCAACATTGAACCATATGATTGGCTATATTCAATCCATGAAAGGAGGAGCGCAACCTGAGCCCGTTGCTGCCCAATCGATAAATCCCGTATCAACCCCCCTCGAGACTCCGGTTACTGTAACAGCACCGGCCTTGTTAGCAAAAGATTCAGAAATTCAGAAGCAATTGATCGAGGTTGTCGTTCGTCATACGGGTTATCCGGATGATTTCATTGAATTGGACCAGGACCTTGAAGGAGAATTAGGAATTGATACGGTGAAACAGGCTGAAATTATGGCCGACGTCCGTGATATTTTCCAACTTCCAGTCGATGAAGAATTTGTCCTTTCAGATCATCCCACTTTGAATCACTTCACATCGTATATCATCCGTATGAAAGGTGGAATTACTTCTGAACAACCTGTTGTTTCGGAATCAGAACCTGCGACTGTGGTTCAAGTTGAAGCTCCTAAGCAGTCTGAACAACGTCAAGAAAAATGCCGAAGATGGCAGGTTGAGGTTGAAGAATGTTCAGGAACAGGCGAATTACTTTCACTCGACGGCACTCTTGTCGTAACCGATGATGGTTGGGGAATTGCAGAAGCGTTTTGTCAACGTGTAGAAGCCAGAGGAATGCGTGCAGTTCGTGTAGGGTTTGAAAGTGAAATTCGAGATATGTCAAGTCATCAGGAAGCGGGTCGAACGGTGTATCGTGCCGACCCCGCTAACTCCGAACATATCGCCATGGTGTGCAAAGAACTCGAACAATTCGATGTGGCCGGTTTGGTCCACATGTCGCCTTTGAAACTCGCAGGAGCAGCGTGGAGCGATGATACACAACCCTCATCGCAAATCGCTCTTTCTGCACATGGTTATTTCTCGTTATTACAAGGACTGGATGCAACATTTACTTCTCGTGAAAAGGGCCTTGTTGCCTCAATAACTGCACTGGATGGTCGGCATGGAAATATCGGTGAGCGCTTCAATTCAGTTCAATGTGCTGCATCAGGCATTACCAAATCATATTTCTTCGAACAGAAGCATATTCGTATGCGTGCCCTTGACCTTCATCCTGAAATCATTCTCGACGCAGATGAGGCTGCTGAGCGTATCGATACTGACTTGTTTGAAGTTGGTGGAGAGGTCGAAGTTGGATTAGACCGTGACGGCCGCCGTTGGACACTTGTGGCTTTTGCTGAAGACTTAGAGGCAGAAGCAACTCCGTTGCAGTCTGATGATACCTGGCTTGTTTCGGGCGGAGGATCTGGAGTTACAGCAGCTTCAGTGATTGGTGTCGCATGTAATTCGCTCAACGCAGGTGCCCATTTCGCTCTGCTTGGACGTTCTCAATTGTTGGAAGAAACCGAATCTTGGGTTGAATGGTCTGATGATCAACTCAATAGGCAAAAAGCAACTCTTCGAGAAGAACTCATTTCTGCAAGTGACTCGGGTAAAGTGACGATGGTCGAATGGAATAATGCTTGGCAGAAGTTTACTCGAAGTCGTGACGTTTACATTACTATCAAAACAATAGAAGAAACTGGAAATACTGCTTCATATCATTCCGTCGATGTGATGGATTCTGCAAGAATGAAAGAACTTGGTTCGACGTTTGAACGCCCAATTACAGGTCTTATACATGGAGCAGGTCTTGAAGATTCCAAATTAGTTGCATCAAAGGATTACAATGTCTTTGATAAAGTGATTCGAGTGAAAATAGATGGATGGCAATCGCTTGTCTCTGCTATGGAAGCATCAAGAGGCGAGCTTCGTTTTGCCTCATGTTTCACCAGTGTTTCTGGACGCTTCGGAAATAATGGTCAGACAGACTATTCCGCCGCCAACAGTGTTCTTGATGCAGAAATGGCACGATTGACAGCAAGCGGCTCTTGTCGAGGTGTTGCCCTTGCTTGGACGGGCTGGAGAGATGTCGGTATGGCAACTCGTGGTTCTTTCCAAGCGGTCTTTGATGCAGCAGGAATCGACACAATTTCTGTAGAAAGAGGTGTGGAAATCTTTGTTGGAGAAGCACTGCAAGGTGGGAAGCGTCGTGTTCTGGGGTGTGGGAATCTTGGAACGATGGATGCATTTGATGCATTCCGTGAAGCCCCACTTCGTCTGCCTCCAGACATGGCTGGTATCATCGCAGACCCGTATCGTTTCCCATTTATCGATAAGGTGCTCAAGGTTGATGAACGTCAGTCTTTGACAACGCAAACCACACTCTCTGTTGCACAACATCCATTCCTCGCAGACCACGCCATCGAAGGTGTGCCTTATCATCCCGGTGTAATGGCGCTCGAAATGTTCGCAGAGAATGCTCTGTTACTACGCCCTTCTGCCTGCCTTGCAGGATTTGAAGACGTGACATTTGGCCTTCCTGTGAAACTTTTGAAAGGTGAAATGACATTGAGAGTTCATGCTGAATTAATTCGAGGAGATGGAGACATGAGTTGGATTGCCTGTCGCTTGTTATCAGATTTATCCAATTCGAAAGGAGAAGTCTTTGGAGAACGGGAGCATCACAAAGCGATTGTCAGAGTGGTTGAGAGAAGAGATGACCTTGGTCCATTCTTGCAATCAGAAGTCGATTCATTACCTCAGCTTGGGACACCGGCTTCAGGCGAGTTGAGTGAATTGCCATCCTTCATCTACCGCCGCTATTTCCACGGTCCGCGTTTCCAATCGCATGGTGGCGTATTACGTGGAATAGGTGATGAGCAGATGCCTGGCGCAGATGGCATTGCTTTGATGCGACACCAGTTGCCGATTACTGGGCAATTTGAATTTGAAAGTAATGGTGAATCCGTTCTCTTAGAATCCCTACCGATGCTTATTGAGGCTGGATTCCAAAATGCGGGTCTCGTGGCAATGGAATCCGAAGGTTTCTCTTCTCTGCCCGTTGGAATTGAGTGGTCATCTATGCTTCGAGTTCCTGATAGAAATGAGGTATTGAGAATGCGAAGTTTGCGTATTGCGGTCGAGGATGCAGGGATTACGGTTCATGATGTTGTTCTTGTTGGTGAAGATGATGCACCAGTATTGGCTCCCAAAGGTTTGCGTCTCAAAAGTATGGCTCCAGTACCAGAAGACCAAATGTTCACGCTTGAACGCTGAGGTGAGTTGATGAGAATTGAGGAACTTCTTCCTCCATTTCCTCTTCCGGTTCGTTCATTGTGCTTACGCTGCCCGATTTCCTCATTTGAATTCGATCAGGTGTCGCTCGCTTCGGTCGATGAAGTCGCAACCTTTGCAGTGGAAAAAAGGCGAAGAGAACATTTGACCGGTCGTTGGCTCTTAGCTCAAGCACTCGATCAATGGGGTGTAAATTCAAATCAAATTGAAGTCAAACGTACAGAACTTCGTGCCCCTGTACTTTCCTACCTTCCGGGTGTCTGGCTTAATACCCCGCTCCCCTCTATCAGCATTGGGCATGCAGCGGATTGGGCTTATGTTGCACTGATAGAGCATGACTGGTCGATTGGAATTGACGCAGAACCCGCCGACAGAGGGATTGCAGAGAATGCTTTTGATTTGATGGCACGAGGTGAGGAATTGGATTGGCTTCGTCAAAACCCTTCACATGCTATTGAGTTGTGGACATCGAAAGAATCCATCCAAAAAGCACTGCAAATGGGCATGCATCTCAATCCAAGAAAAATTGAAATTCCAATTGGAGAAGGAATAAGAAATATTTCAATTGAAAAATCAATAATTCAATTGGAAAATTGGAATTATGATGGAGTAAATATATCGGTTGCCTGGCATGACAAACCGTTACGTATCCGTACGCCCGAAGATGACTTATTAGATGCAACCGTCAAGGCAATGCAGGAACAAGAATGGGGCGTAGGATGTAAAATCACATTAGGCAAAGTGTGATTACTTCCAGAACATGTATGCTTCACGGCTCGGTTCCCACGGAAGGCCGATGGCAATACCAAGTTCAGTAAGTATGACGTAATTGAATAAGAGATACATCAGGTATGAAGTACATAGTACGAGAAGAGAAGTATTGACTATTTTTCTGCGGTTCCTTTTCACCTCGTCAAGACTGCATATTCCTTGATTTCTGAAAAATACAACAAGACCTATAACGACACAGATGAGTGCAAGTAAGAGCATCGATCCACGAAACCATCCAAAACCATCTTCGCCCCAGTACAGGGTATCTGAGAGAGCAGCTCCCGTAGAAACCGTTGCTAAGCCCAGCATGACCATGACAACGGATGGAAGACAGCACATTGAAGCGACGATGGTAGACCCCGCAACATATTTCCACATTGCTCGAAGTGGGTGTTGACTTTGTCCTTGAGCATCGTCAATACCATCACTCATGCCTTTCCAACCTTGATGAGCCTTTTTAAATCGTGTGTTCGTTCTATGGAGGGTCAGTTTCTACATTGTCCCAAAAACCACCTTTGGTCATCGACTGTTCGCGATTCTTTTTTTCTCTTACTTCAGCAGGTGTTTCATCCGCGAAATAATTGAGGACATCGTGCGTAGGTGTTGTTCTTGTCGCTCTCGAGTTTCTCTGCGAGAAGACTTTTTGTGCATTTTCGCTGTTTGGATTTATCGCCATTCGGATTGCTGAGACGCCGAGGTATTGGACAAAAAGTCCAGCGAGTAAGAACGGTATTGTGAAGCAAATGAGAAAAATCGAAGCTAATAATTCGCCTATTGATAAGATATCGGGGAGTAAAATAAACGGCACGAGGGTGAACGGCATACCAAAGCACACCATGAAAATTCCAAAAATCGCCGATCCTAATCGTTGTCCAGTCGGCCATTCTACTTCTGCTTCGTTGACCGGCATATGCATTTTTGGATGAACTTAGATTAAAAAATTCATGCTGGAAGACATCGTAAGATTGCGGTTTGATTGTAATTTTCCTCTCTCCATCAACCATCGTTACATTTCGTGAACTTCATATAGGGTGACACACTGGCAAGTATGTAACCGATGGTTCAGTAGTTAAGGAGATGCAGTATATGGCAGGGAATGATGATTTCGAAGAAAAACTAATTGAACAGATTACCGAAATGTTCCGAAACATGGGCATGAATCTTGAAAAAGAGCAAATACGGGCCCTAATGGAACAATTCCGGGCACAATTTGAGAACCTCGGTCTCGATGCTGAGAAAATAGCGAAGGGCGATGTTAATTTCAATTTCGACCTCTCGCAACTCGCTAAAATGTTCGAGAAAGGCAAATCGATGGAGGATATCTTGCAGAACTTAGGTATCGATGTCCAGGTTGACGCTAACCCCATAAAGGTAGAAACTCCCGAGATTAACGAATCCAAAGATGAACTGTATTCATTACCTGCAGACGATGTGTATCTCGATGGTTGGAATATGTCTGTGACCATTGACTTCACGCTCAAAGGCGATGTCGAAGCTGCAGAAGTCGAGCTCTCTCTCATCCGCGGAGGTCAACAATTAGAGATTATGAAAAATACCCAAACCTCCCCTCTTGCACGCGTACCTCTCCCCCATCCGTGCGATGATGTCGTTGATTGGTCCCTCAATAACGGCATTCTTGACGTCACTCTCAAACTCACACCCCAAGGCTCGGCTGTCAAACAAGATGATGACGGCAGCGGCGATGAAGGTGATGATGATGAGGCACCGGATACCCCTGACGTTCGCATCGATCTCGGCGATGACCAAGACGATGATGACGATGGTGGAATCCCAATATTTTGAAAATAGGAAGTGAAAAAATGAGTAAAGTAATAGGAATAGACCTTGGAACCACGAACAGTTGTGTAGCGACCATTGAAAACGGTGAACCCGTTGTCATAGCGAACGCAGAAGGGGCGCGAACGACTCCTTCGGTTGTCGCCTTTGCAAAAGACGGCAGTGAACGCATGATTGGTGTAACTGCTAAGCGACAAGCGGTCACAAATACTGAACGAACCTTGCTCTCAGTGAAGCGACACATGGGCACCGATTGGAAAACGAACATCGATGAAACCGAATACACTCCTCAGGAGATTTCGGCATTTATTCTCCAAAAGTTGAAGGCTGACGCTGAAGCATATTTGGGTCACGATGTCAAACAAGCGGTGATTACATGCCCTGCTTATTTTACTGATGCGCAAAGAACCGCTACGAAGGATGCAGGTCGAATTGCTGGACTTGAAGTTCTCCGAATTATCAACGAGCCGACAGCAGCAGCTCTTGCTTATGGTGTCGATAAGGGTGAGGATCAAACAATCCTCGTCTACGACTTGGGCGGCGGAACATTTGACGTTTCCGTTTTGGAAATATACCAGGTTGATGGTCAACCTCAAATCGAAGTAAAGGCCACTGCTGGAAACAACAAACTTGGCGGCGATGATTTCGATGACCAAGTCATCGATTGGATGGTTGCTGAGTTCAAGCGCGACACTGGAATCGATTTGTCGAAAGATGTTCAAGCCATGTCCCGTCTCAAGGAAGCCGCTGAAAAGGCAAAAATCGAACTCTCCGGAACCCAACAAACACAAATCAATCTTCCGTTTATTACCATGCGAGATGGTCAACCAGAACACATGGATATGACGCTAAGTCGTGCTAAATTCGAAGACCTAATTTCGAAGTTGATTGAAAATACCATGGGACCAACGCGACAAGCGATGAAGGACGCAGGTGTCAAGAAAGGCGATGTCGACAAGGTCATTTTGGTTGGCGGTTCAACCCGTGTTCCTGCAGTTCAAGAAGCCGTTGAAAAAGAAGCTGGAAAAGCCCCATACAAGGGGATCAATCCTGATGAAGCCGTCGCAATGGGTGCTGCACTACAAGCAGGAATCATCGCTGGTGATGAAGGCGTATCCGACATCCTGTTGCTCGATGTCACACCGTTGACCTTGGGCATTGAAACACTCGGTGGCGTCATGACGACAATGATTGAACGAAACACGACTATTCCGGCTCGAAGGTCTGAAATCTATTCAACAGCCAGTGACAATCAACCAGCAGTAACGATTCACGTGCTTCAGGGCGAACGTAATTTTGCGAAAGACAACGTGACTCTCGGAGAATTCACGTTGATGGGAATCCCTGCGGCTCCTCGCGGAACTCCTCAGATTGAGGTTACCTTTGATATCGATGCAAATGGAATTGTTAACGTCAGTGCGAAAGATATGGGCACTGGTAAAGAACAGTCCGTTAAAATTGAATCTCAAACCTCACTCTCAGAGGATGAGATTCAGGCGAAGATTAGTGAAGCTGAGAAGTTTGCTGAAGAAGATCAGTTGCGCAAGAGCAAGGTCGAACTACGTAACATGGCAGACCAAGTTGTTTACCAAACCCGCAGAACTCTGGATGAATCAGCTGACAAACTCGACGATGCAGATGTGGATCCAGTCAAGCAACACTTGGATGAGTTGGAAAAGATGGTTCAAGATGGTGATGGCAAGCCACTTGATATCGATGAAATCGATGATGCAGCGATTCAGGCCAAGGTTAAGGAAGTCGAAGAAGCAATGCACGCAGTATCTGCAAAACTCTACGAAGCAGCGGCGGCGGAAATGGCTGAACAAGACGGTTCTTCCGAAGACGGCGACATTGATGTCGGCGGCGATGATGTGGTTGATGCTGACTTCGAAGTCGTGGAAGACGACGAAGATTGAAGCTAACTTCACTCATAGTTGACCTTATGTCGAAGAGTTTGGTGGCTGTGCTATGAGCGATGCTCCTCTTCTCAAGGATACCGAGCGTACCACGGGACGCAGTGCTCTTCAAAACAACATTCAGGCAGCAATGGCCCTCGCAGGAGCAGTTCGCTCGACACTCGGCCCACGCGGATTGGATAAATTGCTCATTGATGATGATGGACGGACACTTGTCACAAACGATGGTGTGACCGTCCTTGAATCGGCTAAGGTCGAACACCCTGTGGCGAAAATGATGATTAACGCCTCATCCGTGCAAGATAAGATTGCTCGTGACGGAACAACATCGACCCTCCTCATGTCTGCGGAGATGTTACAGAATGCTTGGCATTTGGTTACTCAAGATGTCCACCCTGCAATTATTGCACGTGGTTTTCGAATGGCAGAAACACATGCTCTGGAAGTACTCAGTGACTTAGCGCTCGATTCTGGTAAAGAGCACCGTTTACTTGCGACTCAAACCTCTCTTGCCGGCAAAGGTCATCACTCAATGCAGATGCTCCTTGCCCAACTCGCTGTTGAAGCCGCTGAAGCAATTCAAGTTGTTTCTGAAAACGGAACAGTCGCTGATCCAACACGCGTAAAAATATTACAGCAGTCTGGAGGTAGTATGGCGGATACTCGATTGGTTACTGGCTTGGTTTTAGCGAAAAATCGTATTCATGAGGACATGCCTCGGGTTGCGGGTGCTGGTAAAATTCTCCTTGTCGATGGAGGCATTGAGCGACGTTCGATGAAAAGTGATATGAAAATTAATGTTACATCTCCAGGTGTACTCGAGAGTTTTCGAGCGAAAGAGGTTGAATTACTTCAAGAACAAATCGATCACCTCCAAACGTTGGGAATTGGATTACTTGCTTGTAAAGAAGGTATAGATGAGGAAGCAAGAATCATGCTTGCACAAGTGGGAATTCAAGCCTTTCGCCGTGTCGCTCGTTCAGATCTCGACCTCTTAGCTCGCGGCTGTGGTGCTACGCTTGTCTCCGATGTAAAACGTGCTCATTCTGATGATTTGGGTGCTTTTATTTCCAGTAAAAACGAGACATGGGGAAGTGTTGCCCATTGGATTGTTGAAACCGAAGAAGGTGGAGCTACGCTCATTGCGTGTGGCAGTACTGAAACTGTTCTCGGAGAAGTAGAGAGAAGTTTTGCAGACGCACTTGGCGTTGCTTGCAGGATGCTTGAGGATAACCGCCTCTTGGCAGGCGGAGGTGCAACTCATGTAGCACTGGCTCGAAGTCTTCGTAGATTTGCAGAATCTATACCTGGTCGTGAACAACTCGGGGCAGAAGCCTTTGCCGATGCTTTGGAAGTTATTCCACGTGTCCTTGCTGAAAATGCAGGTTTAGACCCAATTGATACCTTATTACAACTCGTTGCTGCACAAGCAAACGGTGGTGATTTTTCCCACTACCTTGGATTAGACTTGCTGAACCGTCGACCAGCAAATATGGTGGAAAGCGGAGTCCTCGAGCCTTATTTGATTGCTCGCCAATCGATTGCTGGTGCGACTGAAGCGGCTATTTCCATTCTTCGCATCGATGATGTGTTATGGGCAAAACAAGACCCTTCAATGGCTGATGTCCCCGAAATGGAATGACCTCAGAAATCACTCCTCAACCACTTTTGAAAGGTAGTTGTTTCAAATAGTGGGTTTGAAGAACGACCTATGATGGGGACTGAGAGTCAAGCCTGTGTTGGTATCGACGATATCGCAATTCATTTTCCTCGATTGTACATGGATATGAAGGATTTTGCTGAACTGCGAGGTGCAGATTTTGGAAAATTGAACAAGGGCCTTGGGCTTGAAGCCATGGCTATTCCTGATGTGCATGAAGATACTGCTACGATGGGGGCGATGGCTGTTATGCAAATCATTGATCGCAACGGACTTGACCCGAATAACATCGGTCGAATGTATCTTGGAACGGAATCTGCTCTCGATGGTGCAAAGCCAACGGCGACCTATATCGTTGACATGCTCACTCAACGTTACCAAGAGCGCTACGGGGAAGATTGCTTTCGAAATTGTGATGTTGTTGACATGACTTTTGCCTGTATTGGTGCCGTTGACGCTTTACACACCACGCTTGATTGGGTTGCTCGCTCCACTGAACATGACGAGCGAACGGGTATCGTCATCTTCTCTGATAATGCCAAATACGCTCTCGAATCTTCTGGAGAATACACTCAGGGCGCTGGTGGAGGTGCATTGCTCATACGCAGAAATCCTCGACTTCTCGAGATTCCTGATTGTATTGGTGTGTCCACGACTCCAGTGCATGATTTTTTCAAACCTCGTCGCGAAGTGAGCATTCGTTCGGTAATCACCAACGTTATGCAATTGGCTCAGGAAACGGGCCACACCATGAAAAAGGGCTTGATTGAGCGAATGATTCGTCACCTTCCCGAATCCACTGTTAGAAAGTTAGGAATCTTCGCTCACGGAGAAGAAAAAGTAAGCGTTCACCGCGATGAACCAATTTTTGATGGACAATTTTCGAACCGTTGTTATCAATCGGCAGTTCGACAAGCCTTCCACAACTTTGCAGAAAAGGCTGAAAAACAGAATCGTTACAGTCACGGTGAGGATGAAAGACTAACTGAGCAATGGTCTCGAATCATTATGCATTTACCGTATGCATTCCAAGCCAAGCGCATGTTCCCTGATATCTTCCGTCACGACCGTGAAGGCACTGAAATGTGGGATGCGATTGCAGAGCAATTGGGTCCTATGCCTGCAGATCACAACTCTGATGACCCTCAAATCATTGAAATTTGGGAGAAAGCAATGGACGGGTATCGACGAGCGATTTCCAAAACTCCAGAATATGTTGATTTCCATGCCAGCCGGATTGAAAAAGGTCAACGCGCAAGCAGTCTCATTGGGAACCAGTATACCGGTTCTATTTTCCTTGCTCTCATGTCAACTTTTGAATCTGATTTAGAAGAAAACAGTAATCTCGACAACACGCTGTTTGGTCTATGTGGCTATGGTTCAGGCGCTAAAGCAAAAGTGTTTGAAGGAAAAGTCAGTCCAAGGTGGAGAGAAGTTGTTTCTCGTTGGCATTTGTTTGAACGTCTCGCAGGCCGCATCGCAATTGATCATATCACCTATGAAAACCTCCACAAAGGTTTGCAAGATGACAGCGTAGTTACGCCAAAAGGCGAATTCGCATTGGTCGAGATTGGTGATGAAGGCGTTGATGAAGGTGCTCGTCGATACAAGTGGGTCGGCATCAACGGTTAGAATCGGTTAAGAGTTCTCAATTCATCAAGAGAATTGTCATCCAGATGATTACTTCTTAAGGTTGGAAATCATTTCATCTACGATTTTATCGAGATTAAATCTTGGCTTCCATCCCCACTCTTCCTTGGCTACGACGTCGACGATTTCCTCTGGCCAAGAATCCGCATATTTTTGCCGAATATCTGGTTTGAATGTGCATGTGAACTCTGGTAGATGGCGTTGAATACTTCGCACTAATTCACCTGCGGTGAATGAACATCCCGAGATATTGTACCCACCTCTTGAATCACTAAGATCTTCGAACGGGATATTCATTAATTCAATCGTAGCACGAATTGCGTCATCCATATACATCATCGGTAATTTTGTGTCTTCACGGACAAAACATTCGTAATGTCCATCTTCCAAAGCACTGTGAAATATTTCTACAGCATAATCAGTAGTTCCTCCACCCGCTGGAGCTTTGTATGAAATGAGACCCGGATATCGAATACCTCTCATATCAATTCCCGATGTTACCGCTAATTCTTCACCAACAACCTTTGTTTTTCCATAAACGGTCGTGGGATTCAGCGGCGTAATTTGAGGTGCATTTTTGGGGCAATCTGGACCAAAAACGGCAATCGATGAGGGAGAAAACACCCTCGCATTATTTTCTTTCGCCGCAGCAATGACATTTTCTAATCCAGTTACATTGATGTCCCAACATAATTTTGGATTTTTTTCTCCCGTGGCTGAGAGTAATGCAGCTAAATGATAGACTTCAGTAATTTGTTCTTCAAACATCAATTTTTTGATTCCTTTTTTATCCATTACATTAAGAATTTGGCAACCTTCTGCTTCCCGAATATCTGTGGCTATAACGGCCTCGTGGCCATGTTTTTGTCGAAGTGCTTCTACCAACTCAGTTCCGATTTGGCCTAATGCCCCGGTGACCAGGACTCGTCCAGTTGGTAGGTCCATGAACATAGACATCGAACCCACCATTTGATTCTTCGCTCATTTCATCATGAGTTTGATTATTGATTTTTAGAGGTATGTTGATATGGGAGGCGCGACGGCCTAAAATCCCGTTGATGTGCATGAAGTACGTTGTGGTTAGCGGGGGAGTCCTTTCTGGATTAGGTAAGGGAGTTACTGCAAGCAGCATCGGTGTGCTCATGAAAAGTGCAGGGCTGCGAGTCACTTCTCTGAAAATTGACCCTTATCTTAACAGCGATGCTGGTACAATGTCGCCGTTTGAACATGGAGAAGTCTTTGTTCTCGATGATGGCGGCGAAGTCGATCTTGATCTCGGAAACTACGAACGCTTTCTCGATATCAATTTGGGTCGCGATAACAACGTCACAACAGGAAAAATCTACTCGAAAGTCATTGAGGCAGAACGACGGGGAGACTATCTCGGTAAAACCGTTCAAGTGATACCACACATTACGGGCGCAGTTCAAGATTGGCTGGAAAGGGTTGCTCATCAACCAGCCGACGGCAGTGACCTTGCTCCAGATGCATGTGTCATCGAACTTGGAGGGACTGTGGGTGATATTGAGTCTGCACCGTATATTGAAGCACTTCGACAATTCCAGTTCCGAGTTGGACGTGAGAATGTGACCTTTGTTCATGTTTCGCTCGTACCTGTAATGGGCCCAGTCGGAGAACAAAAAACCAAACCGACTCAACATACAGTGAAAGAATTGCGTGGACTCGGTATCACCCCTGATATTCTCGTTTGCCGTTCATCCGCTCCGCTGTCAGATGATACGCGTGAAAAGTTAGCAGCATTCTGCCATGTCGCACCAAAGGCAGTTATGTCAACACATGATGTTCCAAACATCTATCACGTTCCATTGATGCTTCAAGAACAAGGACTCTGTGATATTCTCAAGCTCGATTGCCATGCTACCGATTTACTCGAAGAATGGCGCACGATGGCTTACAATCTCGATACGCTTTCCGAAGAAGTTCACATTGCAATGGTCGGTAAATACACCAATCTTTCGGATGCCTATCTCTCAGTCATCAAGAGTTTGCAGCATGCGGCTATGGCAGTCAATCGAAAACTGGTCATCGATTGGATTGAAGCAAGTCATCTTGAATCGGATTGGCCGGAATCACAAGAACGAGAAGACGCGTGGAAATTACTCAAGCAAGCATCTGGAGTCTTGGTCCCCGGAGGCTTTGGTGATCGAGGGGTTGAGGGAAAAATCCTTGCTGCAGAATATGCACGAACCTCCTCGACTCCATATCTTGGCATATGTCTCGGATTGCAAGTTGCTGCTATTGAGTTCTGCCGTAATGTACTTGGTTTTGAGGATTCAAACTCAACTGAATTTGATGAGAATTGTAAAAATCCGGCAGTGATTTTCATGCCTGAAATATCTAAAACCCATCTTGGAGGCACGATGCGGCTCGGTAGCCGTCCAACATTATGGCAAGTCGATGATTGTAAAATCCGTCGGCTATATGGAGAAGGTGATTCAGTTGACGAACGACATCGTCACCGATATGAAATCAATCCAGATATGATAGAGGCTCTTGAATCATCAGGTCTAAAGTTTGTCGGAAAAGATGAAACTGGACAGCGCTGTGAAATTTTTGAACTCGATGGTCACCCCTATTATGTCGGTGTGCAATATCACCCAGAGTTCAAGAGCAGACCAAATCGCCCAAGTCCGCCTTTCCTCGGCTTACTCAAGGCATCTACAGGACAATTGTGATTACGCCTCTTCTATCCGAATAAGTCGAGTTGTTCTAAAACCCTGTAAGATTTTGACAAATCTCTTCGTTTGGAACACCTGGTCGAGAGCCACATCACCAGTATCGATTCGAACAGCGTTGAGTCCAATTAATTTTGCAGGTGTTGCAACACCAAGAATATTTTCAATACCTACCAATTTCAAGACATCGGGTGAGAGTTGGAGATTGCCTCTGCCAATGAGGAAGCCTTGCCCGCCCATCGGAGAGAGTAACAGAAGGCGTTGGCGCTGTTCGCCTTTTTCATCGACATGAAGAGCGATGATATCGAGGAGTTGTTGTTCGTTTAAATCGCTGTAGAGTTTTCTTTGGCCGTTTTCAACGGGCCCGAGCACATCGATTCCCAGCAGTGTGAGTTCTTCACCACAATTTTCGCCAATTCGGCGTAAAGTTCCACCACTTCCCCAAATAATCATGAGGTCTTCATCAGAATCGAGGAGTGATTTGACATGTTGAGACAATCCTTCGATTGTATCTACTTCACTCGTACGTTCAACTTGTTCCTTGGCGCCCTGCATGAACCGAGGACTCGATGGCGTCCATGCTTCACCATACATTCTGACTTTCCAAACGCCTTCCTGATAGATTTCCTCATCCAAGTCCATTACTTCTGTAATTGCGCAACGAAGATCGCCTAAAAGGAATGCCAAAGTAACTTCAGCAGCGGCTTTTGGAGTTGTAGCGAAACATCCAGAATGCATTTTAACACCTCCAGGGACACCAATCAATGGCATTTCTTGAGCGTCTTTATTGATGCTTTCAAGGGTATTCGCTATGTCTCTTGTTGTTCCATCACCTCCGGCATAGAGTATGGCTTCAGCACCTGATTCGACAAGTGCGTGAACCAGTTCACTGGTATCTTTTTCCGATGTAGTATCTGGAGTAATTCCAATACTCGAGAAGGTTATGTTTTCATTCGCCGAAGGCACCCAAGCACCTCCCATTCGACCTTCCCAACCGATACATTCCATCTTGACTTGTGTGCGATTAAGTGAACTTTCAAGCAAGGTTTTCAGGGCTTCAAGGGCTTGATTCATTCGAGGACCAGCTCGATCTTCAGCGCCAGCAGCTCGGGCTTCAGCAGCCCTTCCATCGCTACCTTTGAATCCTAAACGACCTCCAAGGCCAGCATCTGGATTTACCACAATACCGATGCGCATATTGTAATGGAAGTGAATCACCTTCAAGAAGACCTGCATTGACTTGTTAGGGCGATGGCATCAAAAAGCGAGGAGTAGAGGAGAGTTTAATGAACACTGTTCAACGCAGGCGTCTTGCAATTCTTCTCATGGTTTTTTCGACCATGGTTTGGTTAATTGCAGGATATGTAACTTGGGTTATGAACGGATGTAAGGCTTACATGCCTTTTATTTCTGACTTTGATTTGTATGAGCCAGGAGATACTATTTTCACTGTAGGCACTTTTGTGAGCGGCTATCTCGTGTTTTGGATCATCATGGAAATACATTCGATGAATATGAAGCGAATCTCTGATGGAGGTCATCACTCCATCTGGCACGGACTCAATCATCTCGCAGTTTTCCCCGGTTTGATTGGTGCATTTTCCTGTATTCGAATAGGTACTGTGCCATGGGATATCGATGGGCCTATGCACGGTCATTATGCCTTTGATATATTCAATAATGGAGTCTATTGGTGTTTACTGGTAACCGCCGTTACTGTTCGAATCTGGTGGAACCATAACCGATTTAGAACCGTACTCGGCTTACGAATTTTAGCCGCAGTTTCGGCACTTGTAGGCTTAGTTCAAATGATATCCATCCAAGCCAAAGTTTGGGGTCCTGATTTTGATTGGGATTCATACAATGTAACAACATCAGATATGCTTGAGTTTTGTACCAGCTCGACATATCCATTGCTTAACGTGGCAGCAGTTTGGGAATATGTCCTCGTATTCGGTATACTCGGAACCATTCTTTCCTTTTTACCTGAAGTGGTTTTTGAAGAATCAAGTACAGAAGAAGAATAGTTCTCCAGCGCAAGACTTGATGAGCCGTGCATGCTTTGGTCAACATATGAGTCGGAGGAAGGTGCACGTCCCAACTCTTGCTGATGCAATGGCTAAAGACTTCGCAGAGCTAAATAGCGATACTGAACAATCCTCGCCTACGGTGGAGAAAGATGGTGTTCCCGAAGTCGAAAAAGTGGTTCAAAAAGAGCCCGAATCTAAGCCAGATTATCGAGGACCTACTCAGCATGTAGCCCAACAAAACAGTTTCGTTGTGAATATGAAGCGAGCAGATGAAAAATCCCAAGAAAATATAGAACAACCGACGCCCAAAAAAGTTGAAATTCTCGACCGTCCGTCGACTTCAATTGGTGACGATTTTGATGTTGAATGGTAAGCATCGGTACAGGTCCTTATCAGTGTAAGCCCTCACCGAGGGTCATGGAAGTTACGCGAAACTTTGTCCGGATATTCATTATCATCTTTGGAACACTCGTTCTTGTATCCTATGTGTATGGCCTCTCTCACGCTTCGGATAAAACAGCACTCTGGGGTGGAATCCCCTGGTCGCAAGCGAAGTTCATTGTTCCTTTCATGTTCTCAGCCGCTTTTGGCTTCCTGATGTATTGGTGGATTATTCTCTACCAAAACGATGCCTCTGCTATGGAGTCTTTACGATGGCCTTGGGGTGAGTCAGATGGGGGCGGTGGCGCACGTTTACTGCTGGCATTTGCTTTGCTGGTAATTCCGTCTGCGTTATGGCTTGAAGCCACGATTTTTCATATTGAAAATGAGTATAGTTGGACCCCGATCTTGGTTGTCGGTGTCTTACTCTTGGCTTGCATAGGAAATATACTGATGGGATTGCTGGCTTATTCGGCTTATGTTGATGAAATGCCAGGAGGCGGAAAGATGTTAATCGGTTCGATACTCCTTGGAATCCAGTGCATTATCTTTGACGGCATCTATTGGAACCTCAAATTCCCTTGGTAAGCATCGTTTACGTCAAAGGCATACTGTTTCCACTGCTTGGCGAGTGATGGTTTGATGAAGGGAGAACAACCCCGTAGGGGTTGAAGGAGAGAGCCCCATGTCACTCATCAATGTCACTTTGCCCGATGGAACGGTCAACGAGTATGCTGCTGGGATCACCTGTGCTGAAGTTATTACCGATGCACTGGGGAAGAAACACGGGTGTTTAGCGGCGCGGATTGATGGCGAGGAATGTGACCTTTCTCGCCCGATTGAAAGTGATTGCTCCGTTGAAGGGATTCTCACGGATTCCGATGAAGGAATGTACATCCTACGTCACAGTGCCGCTCACTTACTTGCGCAAGCAGTCATGTCCATCTATCCCGACGCAAAACCGACCATAGGACCTCCAGTCGATCGTGGATTCTACTATGATTTTGCGATGGAACCTATTTCAGAATCAGACCTCAAACCAATTCAAAAAAAGATGCAAGAATTGGCACGTAAGAATTTCACAATCGAGCGAATAGAGTTAGACGAGGCACAGCTGAAAGACCATTTCTCACACAATCCATACAAACTGGAAATAATCCAAGATAAAATTGAGGATGGCAGTGGTTCAACCATCTACAAACAGGATGACTGGTATGACTTATGTCTCGGTCCACACGTCCCCAATACTTCGAGATTGATGAATGTCAAACTGACAAGCATTTCATCAGCTTATTGGAGGGGTGATCAAGACAGAGAACAGTTGGTTCGAATTTATGGTCTTGTTGAACCGAGTAAAGAGGCTCTTCGGGCCACGCTTGATCGTTTAGAACAAGCAAAGAAAAGAGACCACAGGAAACTTGGAAAGGACTTACAATTGTTTCATATCGATGAGGAAGTTGGCCAAGGTTTGATTCTTTGGACCCCACGTGGTTCGATTATTCGTCAGGAGTTACAGGATTTCATTTCTTTCCACTTGCGTCGACAAGGATACTCTCAAGTCTTTACACCGCACGTCGGTAAATTAGACTTGTATCGCACCTCGGGGCACTTTCCCTATTACCAAGAGTCACAATATCCTCCGCTTGTTGAACGCGAACTGATGAAGAAATTATCAGATGAGGGGTGCACCTGCGGCGAACTTTCGAATTTGATGAAGAGTGGAGATATCGATGGATACATGCTTAAGCCAATGAATTGTCCTCACCATGTCAAGATTTATGCTTCTCAAATGCGTTCTTATCGTGATTTGCCACTACGTTTGGCAGAATTTGGAACGGTCTATCGTTGGGAGCAGTCGGGGGAAATCTCAGGTTTGACTCGGGTTCGAGGATTTACTCAAGATGATGCCCACCTTTTCGTAACTGAAGACCAAATTGCTGAGGAAGTTCTTGGATGTATCGAACTTGTCCAAATTATATTTGATAAACTTGGTATGGATGATTACCGAGTACGAGTCGGTCTGCGAGATTTAGACTCTGACAAATATGTCGGTGACCCCGAACGGTGGGATAAAGCAGAAGACGCCTGTCGTGCGGCTGCGGAATCACTCGGGGTGAATTGGTCTGAAGAGCAGGGTGAGGCGGCTTTCTACGGCCCTAAGATCGATTTCGTCGTGAAAGATGTTATTGGTAGAGAGTGGCAACTTGGAACAGTTCAAGTGGATTATAATTTACCCGAGCGCTTTCATTTAGAATACAAAGGCAGTGATGGTGAAATCCACCGTCCGGTTATGATTCATCGCGCACCCTTCGGTTCTATGGAGCGATTTTGTGGTGTCCTCATCGAACATTTTGCTGGCAAATTCCCTACTTGGCTTACACCAACACAGTGTCACATTATCACTATACGGGGAGAACACCAAGCATATGCAGCACAGGTTGCTGATGCATTACGCAATGTAGGAATACGTGTCGAAGTTGACGATTCTGATAATAACATTATGAAGAAGATTCGAAATCATCGTAAGTTGCAACCTGCTTATATGGTGATTCTCGGTGATGATGAGACTGAACATCGTACTGTCAGCCTTCGAGCACGTAATGGTGACCAAGTCAGCGATATTCCTCTTGATACTTTTATCAAGGATTTGAGAAATGAAATCGATGAGAAGGTGACTCAACCATCTTTAGTGAATTCGCCAAATGAAGAGTGAGGTACGAAGATGTCTGCGCCACCTATTGTAAGCGGATTAACACTCGCTGCCTTGATTCCATATCTCTTGGCAGCGGCAACCGCTTGGCTCTTTTGGACGCGTGTCGTCCCCCGCCAATTACGTGGTCTACAAGTGGCTTTTGAAACGGGAATAAAACGATATGAAGTTCATCAAATCACCACATCAACACAAGATGCGCGAGATTTACTTTCTTCCCGAGGTATGTTTTCCGGAGTTGCAACCTATATCTTCGCCTTGGTTGGAGCGCTGTTGTTGTTTTTCGAATTTTTAATGATTCGATTTGATTTATCTGATGGATACCATGCGCCCTCTCTGAGCATTGCCCTCATTTTCATCGCACTCCCCGCTTTGATTTCGGCGGGCACTTCTTTGGGTGCTCAAGTGATCAAACCCATAGGTCAAGACCGAGCCTCTTTACAAGAGTCAAATATTTGGCGTGTGTATACTTATTTTATGTTGATGATCCTTTGGATAGGATTGGTGTTTGCGATCTATTTGCTTCTCGATGTAGCAGACGTGCCGACTTCCCGAAGGTTCAGTATCGCGGCTTTTGCCATGTTCTCACCTTCTATTCTTGCTTACGGTCGCATTCTTGGGTCCTCTTGGCAAGCTCTCCGACAATCCTCTCGGAAAATCGCTGGAGGAGAGCCCTCTCCCTTCCATAATCATGTTCCGAGTGCAAAGCAGCAAGGTATCGCGCAAATTGTTAACATCAACTTGATTGTAATGCCTTATGTTGCGTTGAATACATTACTTTCTCTTCTCCTCTTGTTGTATGACCCAGATATGCTGGTTCATTCAGACCGGGTTCTTGAGCTTCCAGAGTATAGAGTCCAAACGACCTTTATGGAGGAAGGGGGAATCCTCGGATTTGGTCTCATTGAATTGTTTTCATTTATTCCACAGCCGGGAATACGCGTTCCCATCGTAACATTCGTACTGCTCTTTTTGTTATTGAACGTCGCAGTCATAGGCTTCCTCTTCGTCTATGAAGTTGCTCGGATTCTTTTCCTTGATGTTCAGGATGTTTCTGGAAAAGGAGGCATTAAGTTAGCAGACAGCCGTTTGTTGAGAGCCGAACCAAGTCAACAAGCAAAAGTTCTCAATTTCTGTTTCACAGGCTTTGCAGGTCAATCGATGCTTTTGTTAGCTCTGGCGATGATCACATTTTGGGATTCGAGTTTCTTACCGCAGGGTTCTGCGTGCGGTGAATGGGAAGACACCGTTTGTTCCGTCTTAGAGAAAGATGCCCTTGAAGAACTCACATGGATGCTTGCCTCTGGTGGTCAGATAGCCTTCCTCATCGTTTGGTTGAACTCACGACGAATTGGTTTGAAACTTGAAGACATTACCTTTGATGCTGCGGTTGGAGAAAATAGAGCGCGTCTTTCCGAAATGCAAGACATCATCTACCTCAAACAAAAACCGTTCACTGAATTGGTTTCAAACGACCAATGGCCGAAAGCGCTTGATCGCTTAGATAAGATTCATGAGAACCATGACTCTCAATTAGAGGGCCTAACGCTTGCACGCAAGACTGATGCCATGATGGAACTCTATGCAGGGCTTGGCCGCTGGAACGAAGCTGAACAAGAAGCGATTTCACTTCTCGCTCTTCGTGGGGGACGCGAAGCACAAGTCGCTCGTTTGGTACTTGCAGCATCAAGTCTTGCTCAGCGAGATTATGCTGAAGCCAAACCTCGCCTTGAACTCTTGAGTAACGACGATATTGAATCGGCTCGCCTGCATTGGGTTGCTTCTTTGTTTAATCCAAAGCATCGCTTCCTCCAACCAGAGCATACCGCTCTGCTCTCAATCGATCCGGTGATGAAACGAAACATCGACCTTGTTCATCGGTACAGAGACGGTAAATCTCAAAGTGAATTGAAATATCTAAACACGCCTCCTGGACGTATTTTCTTGCTGGGTGACATTGCTCGTATGCGTTTAGCAGGAACCCCCGATAAGGCACTCAATTTACTTGAAGATTTTATCAAAACCAATGATATCACAGATTGGACACATGGAGAAGTCGTCCGTGCACTCCTGCATATCGATGCAGGTCGAATAAACACCGGAGTCACGATGGCGGAAAAACTTGCACTGAGCAATGCTCGGCACCCTCATGTCAGGAATCTTATCGGAGCACTGTCTCGAGAGGGGCATGTCAAGATGTTACCTTCCGAGACGACGCCAATTGAATGGCTCAATGACTCAGGTCTTGACTGGTTGAACAGTTGGATTCGAAAGCACGTTGTTTCCCCTCCCCCTACCTTTACCAAGAAACCATTATTCCAGCATGCTTGGAACTCAAACGGATGGACTGCATTCAATGGTTCAGGAAGTCTTGAACAGGCAATATCGAAAAAATCGAACGGTTGGAAAGTGATTCAACAGATCTGGCCAGATGGACTACCAATGTGCATCCACACGCATTTGACTGGCATTGTTATCACTGTATCTGGAATGCCAGTAGATCTTGGATTCCCGGGTACACTGGACCTAACTATGATTGAAAAGAAGGGATTACTCGAATTTTAATCTCAGATTCGTCTTCGAAGTTTTTCCATGAAATTATCCGCTTCTGACAAGTGTTTGAGACAATCTTCCACTCGTCCACCTGCAAGAGATTCAGCAGCAAGGGCTATTGCTTGTTCGCAATCTCTTCGAACTTCATCCTCAATCGAGATTCCGCTTGCATCGCATTGATTACGTAGAATTTGCCATTCTTCTGACACAAAGTCATACAATTCAAGTGCTTCATCACTTGCCTGGCCTTCATTGTCCAAGTCTGTAGTCATTTCATCGAGCAAATATTTGGCATGTGACCATTGTTTACGATTTGCTGCCTCCTCTACGTCTTGAAGACGCTTGTCCCACATCTCTTTATCATCACGTTCTTTGTACTGCTCGACCAGTTTTTTACGTTGTCGAAGAGCACGCCGAACGTTATCCATCGCGCTTCTTTCTGCTTCAATTGAGCGAACCACGCCGTCCGCTAATCCAATTGCCTGACTCGGATTGCCCGCCTCGATTGCGTCTTCAGCATATTCTAATCGTTGAACGAGCTCTGTAGTGTCCAAACCATCCGTTTGATCTAATTGTCGCCGTGCTTCCTTAACGGATTCAAATGCTCGACCTTGGGCATCTTCATCTGCCAAGAGTTGTTGTGGGATGACACTTGCAAACTCATATGCTTGTCGTGGAGCCTCAGATGCAAGTTTCTTTCGAGCATCGGATAATAATTCTCTCAAATGCTGAACGCTTTCAGCATTATTATCTGAGAGCAAACGACTGGCTTCTGCAATAGCCTGTTCGGCAATCGCCCACCATTCAATGATGTCTTGAGCGAGTTTTTTCGATTGCCTGAACAGCATTTCTCCTTCTCGCAATGAACCAAGTTTCACTTCTCGTGCTCCCATTTCATATGATTTTCGGGGTCGTTTAGCGCTGGGAGCAATTGATTCCGCCTTTTCGATTGTCAGAATCGCATCGGCTTGAATGATTTCCACATCACCGCTCAAGGAAAGAGTCCGTTCAATATCTTCTTCTGCCTCATCAAGAAGTTTCATTCCATAGTCTGGGTCGATGTGCCCTTCTTCCTTCGCAGTCATGACTAAACTTGCAGCTTGGTCAACGGCCGAACCTTGGGCTTTCAGTTCAAGCAATCGAAGTTCCAATGCATCCAAACGTTTTGCAAAATGTTTTCGGTTTATGCGTTGATCATCCCCTGCAAGCCAAATGTAGCCTGTTGCTATTCCTGCAGCAAGGAGTGAGCTTATCGATGCTAACCACTCATATGTCATGGAATCAGGAATCTGTCCAACAAAGAGTGAGAATGCTGCCACGACACCGAGACCAGTCATTATGGCGCGCCATCGCATAACGTCCAATCCCCCTCGTAACACTGAACTTGAGGTTTGAAAGCAAGCATAGCCGACAGTCAGAAGAAAGGCACTACCAATCGTTGATGTCAAATTGTTGAAGTTGAGTTGCAGCGAAGCAATGATGAGCAATACAGGCCATGCGATGGAAGCGAAGGAACCCACTCTCGTCCTGGCTTTTGGATTATCGAGTACTGAATCCTGAAGAATCAATCCGTATGCAATGACAATGAGCGGATATCCAAGCCCTTCAAGTAAACCTGCCTCACCTCGAATAGCCGATTGAAGACTGGGCCACATGAGCCAAACTGCACCAGCAAGAATGAGCAGTGCAGAACCGCTGGTCAAGCGGTCAAGACGCTGTTGTCTCGACTTACGAGCAGCGTCAAGGGCTGCATCAACATCCACCCATGCGTCAAGAGCCATACATGATGACAGATACATCACGGTCATAACCACTCCGCTTTTTCGATTCCTCGACTTGCTCTTCGTTGGATGAAATTGATGCAATGATGCAATCATTTCGATGGTAATGTTCATGGGTGTCTTTGGCTGCCTTTAGGAGAAGGACGAGAGCGTATGGCTGGACTCATTACTATGGACGACTTGACAAACGAACAAATTCTGGAGATATTAGCAGATGCTGAACGTCTCCTCCCTGTAGCACGCGGAGAGATATATCTTCCTTTGTTGCAAGGAAGAATACTTGGTAACCTTTTTTTCGAACCAAGTACGCGAACTCGAATGTCGTTTGAAACTGCGATGAAAAGACTTGGCGGAGACGTGGTTAATCTTGGTGACGTTAAGACCTCCTCTGTAGTAAAAGGCGAGACATTGTTTGATACCATCCAAATGGTCGATGGTTACACCGACATTATTGCAATGCGTCACCCACGTCAAGGTGCAGCTCAATATGCTCAGGATGCAGCAAGCGTCCCAATTCTCAACGGCGGTGACGGAGCAGGCCATCACCCCACTCAAACAATGTTAGACCTGTTCACAATCAAGCAGGCGCACGGCCGACTTGAAGGATTGAAAGTTGTTTTAGCAGGAGACTTGCGTTACGGCCGAACTGTTCACTCCCTTTCGCACGCATTGACTCGTTTTGGTTGTGAATTGATTTTCGCAAGTCCTGATTTACTTAAAATGCCTGAAGAAATTGTTTCAGACCTGTTGGCTCAAGGGGCGAGTGTTGTCGAGACTGAAGACCTGTATGATTCAATGAATGATGCAGATGTTGTCTACATGACTCGGATTCAAAAAGAACGATTTGCTGATGAAGATGAATACGCGAGATGTGCAGGTGCATACAAACTCCACGCTCGTCATCTCAAAGAGGTCAAACCGGACATGATTATCATGCATCCTTTACCTCGAGTTGATGAAATAGACCCTTCAGTCGATGATACACGGCATGCACGCTATTTCGAGCAAGCATTCAATGGTGTTGTGGCTCGAATGGCTTTGCTGTGCCGTTTACTTGGCGTTTCTGTCCCTGAAGAAGTCAAAGGAGGTGCTTTGTGATGTCAAATGAACACAGTATGAGGAGAGTAACTGCGATTCGAAATGGTACAGTGATCGACCATATCCCTTCTGGGCAGGCTATGCGAGTTCTCGAAATGCTCGGTATCGGTGGGGAAACTGCTGTTCCAGTTTCTCTTGTGATGAATGTTCCTTCCAAGAAAATGGGGTCGAAAGATATCATCAAGGTCGAGGACCGAGAGGTAACTCAACCTGAACTCGACCGGCTCGCTCTGGTCGCTCCAGATGCTCATGTTTCTATTATTCGAGCATATTCAGTTGCTGAGAAATTAACGATTAATCTTGGAGAAGAAGTTGTTAATGTTGTAAGGTGCACTTTTTCTAATTGCATTACGACAAACCTTCGTGAACCTCAAGATCATCGATTGAAAGTTGTTAACAGAGACCCATTGCAATTGCGTTGCCATTATTGTGGACGTCCACAAAATCTGGCTGAACTTGCGAATAATGTGCTGTGACTAATCGTTCATGAGTACTCGTAAATCACAAGCTTTGCATTGTTTTCCAGACGTCAGTTCACCGCAAATTTCACAGGGCTTTGGAGGAGCAGGTCGGGCTTCATTACCTCCTAAGTCGATTACTTGATCACGCAGTTCTTTGATGTTGTCTGCCATTCGTAACAATCCGTGACGAGTTCCAGGGACGTCAGCCTCCATTTGAGCAACCATCTCTCGATGGCGCCATCGAAGTGCGCCTTTTGCATGCGGGCATTCTTCGTGATGGAGTGGTAAATTTCTATGCAGGGCATAAAGATGAATTTCTTGTTCCGGTATCCATCGCAAGGGAACGATTCGCGGGGCAAGTCCGTCTACGGGGGTAGCGGTGTGAGGTGCAAGTCGGAGTGTTCTCTCCAAATCCCCATTGGTCACATTCATTAACACTGTTTGAGCCATATCATCGAGGTTATGCCCTAAGGCGATGTAATCTGCACCGACCTTTTTTGCCAAGTGATTGATGCCTTGGCGGCGAAACACACCGCAATATGAACACGGCATTCGAGGTGCCTTTTTGTTTTCTTTTGAGAGATTTGGAATCCGTTCTGCGACTTCATCCATTTCTTTGAAACTTAATTCAGGATAGTTGACAGTAATGAATTCTACACCTAATCGATCGCACAATTCTTGGGCGCATACCAAAGAGGGAGGCCGGTATCCATCGATTCCTTCATCCACCGTGCCAGCGATGATCGTGACATCAGGACGCTTTCCAAGACGATCGACTAAGCTGTCCAGCAGTACCGCAGAATCTTTCCCTCCAGAAATTGCAACGAAAATGGTCGTGTCTTTGTCTCTTGGAAGTTTCAACTGATGGCGCAATTCTCTTCCTATCTTTTTACGGACAGATTTGGCCATGTGCTCACCGCACAATATTCTGCCGGAGTATGCTTGTTCAAGTATGGCAGGTTTGGAACAACTATCGCATGTCGGTACTGAAAATACCGGATTCACCTCCTTCGCCATGTACCCTTGCGTGCGCCTCTATGGTTTGAGTTCACCGCTTGATTGATACTTCTTTTGCATCATTCAATTTTTGCTATCGGATTTTTCTCAATTGGATTTTTAATTTTTCAATTAGAAAATTGGGCGTCCATGGAAGAGATTATTCTGAAAATGGTGGCCTTTCTCGAGAGTGTAAGGCGCGGAAACTACACTAAAAACAAGTCTCCGCGACTTCCTTTTTTGATTCTCCAGTTGGAAAATCAATTTAGGTCTTCAAATCCCCCTTTAGGGGGATAAAAGCGCAAAACTACTTGAAGGCTACAGC
>MDSX01015906.1_pt1 | contig 28134 bp, 22 predicted proteins | sample 811141 | NCBI WGS metagenome assembly MDSX01 (sample SAMN05326642, study PRJNA326480) | marine metagenome | isolation source: seawater | place: Atlantic Ocean: South East | collected 2010
ATTTAATAGGGTAGCAGAGATTCATGAAAACTATGGTCTCAATGCATGTCTTAATGTAATCGCAACAGCGCATTTACCAAATTTTAAGGCTATTGATGAATGGATTCTTCCGGAATTAATGGGAGATTTTAATAATTGGAATAGTTTGATAGCTAGAGGTCATGAGGTGATGCCTCATACTTGGGAGCATCTCAACCTCACCAAAATTTCGGAGAAGAAAGCGAAAAAGAATATTGATAAATGTTTGGATTACTTTTCAACTCATCTAGATGGTTATGATGATTCAAAAGCAGTTTATAACTATGCTTATAATGCTTCAAATAATGATTTAGATAAGCATTTATTACAACGCATTAGAGCTATTCGTACAGGAGGATGGATTGTTTTGAATGACACTCAATCGAATGACATTCCAAAGCCAAAAGGAAAAATGAAATTGGGTTGTCAAATGCATTTTCAACCTGATAATTGTGATCACTGGATTGAAGATCAAGTAAATACATATCTTTCGAGTAAAGGAGGATGGCTCATCATTAACCTTCATGGACTTGATGATGAAGGATGGGCACCTGTCAGCACCAAATACTACGATGGAATGCTTAAAAAATTAATGGAAGAACCCAAAGTGTCAATTAAAGCTGTAGGGGAGTATTTGTCATAGATAGCGAAGTCAGTTAAATCAATAGATCAAAACCGTCGCATTATTAAGGTTTGTTCTTAACTTTTTAGTTGGGGTCAAAAATGGAATATTAGTATCATTCTTATGTCACAATACCCCATCATTAATCTGCTTGTCCATATAATCCACTGCCCGTGCAGATAATGCCATATAAGTGATGCTTGGATTTTGAGTGCCGCTACTGGTCATGCAGGCTCCATCAGTTACAAAGACATTAGGAACATCATGCATTTGATTCCATTTATTCAATACACTAGTTTTTGGATCGTGACCCATTCTAGCAGTTCCCATTTCATGGATACAGGCTCCTACCGCTGTAGCTGTATTGTAAGAAGTAATATTTTTGCATCCTGCTGCTTCTAACATTTCTTCTGCACATGTTACTCCATCTTTTCTCAGAGCCATTTCGTTCTCCCTTAGTTTAGCATCAAAGGTGATGACTGGTAATCCATGTTTATCGTTTTTGTCAAAATTTAGCCACATCTTATTATCATGATATGGTAAAATCTCACCAAAACAAGTCATGGATACTCTATATGGACCAGGAGCGAATAGGTTTTCTTTTAACTCAACACCAATGGCATTATCAGGAGCATTAACTGATCTAGTAGCATTGCCTTGGTATCCATATCCTCTCAGAAAATCTTTCATTTGCGTCTCCTTATTGATATTTCTGAATCTCGGAATGTAGAAACCTGTAGGTCTTCTTCCTTTATAATAAATATCTTCGAATCCTGGCAAATCTGCTGATGCCCCCATTCCATAATGATGGTCCATTATGTTATGACCTAATTCACCACTACTATTACCTAAGCCATCAGGAAATGCTTCTGAACGGCTATTGAGAAGTATCGCCGTAGTACCAATTGTACTGGCATTACAAAATATTACTCGGGCATAAAATTCTAATTCCTCTCCTGATACTCTATCTTTTACTCTTACTCCAGCTGCTTTGCCTTTTTCCTTGTCCCAGATGATCTCATGAACTATGCTATCTGGCCTGATGGTCAGATTTCCAGTTTCTTGAGCCACAGGGATAGTAGATGAAAGGCTACTAAAATATCCTCCATATGGACATCCTCTCACACATCTGTTCCTGGATTGACATTGGCCTCTAGTCCCAAGATGTACCTTTGGGTCATAACTAGAAAGATTAGCTGTTCTAGATGGAGTAAGTAATCTATAAGGGTATTTCTTATTGATTGACTCTCTCATGTGCTGTTCAGCACAATTCAACGGAAATGGGGGTAAAAACTTTCCATCAGGTAACTGAGGAAGGCCTTCAGCCTGTCCTGTAATTCCTACGAAAGTTTCTGCTCTGTCATACCAAGGAGCAATATCTTTATAGCGTATGGGCCAATCTATGGCGATTCCTTCTTTGGCATTGGCTTCAAAATCAATATCGCTCCATCTATAACATCGTCTTCCCCACATGATCGATCTACCACCTACATGATGACCTCTAATCCAGTCAAAGCGACTAACTTCGTCGTAGTCATAATCACTGTCTTTATTGATGAGATGCTGGTGCTCTTCTCTTACCCACCATGACAGTCTGTTTTGTTTAAAATAGTGTTGAGCTTTCTCCTCAGCAGAAACAATATTTTGATTTTTAAAATCCCAAGTATCCATATTTGCTGTTGGGTATTCTCCATGCTTCATATCTCGACCTCTTTCTAGCATTAGAGTTTTATAACCTTTATTGCATAACTCCATTGCAGAATATCCCCCACTTATACCTGATCCAATGACAATTACATCATAAGTTACTTCGTCCTTTCCGTTACTATTAAATCTCATATTGCCCATGCTTTTCCTTCCAATTCAGATACAGGAGTACATGGTTCCCAGACTTGAGGTACAGGAAGGTAGTTTAAAAATTTAGTTGCTATTTCCTCATTTGAGAGATAGTATGCTATCGATTGTTGTCTCAATGAATTGAGGCCTTTTTTGACATCTGACAAGCCTGACTCTTCATAAGCCAATACATCAGATAAGATATTAGTCTGGTTTGATTCATTTTGATTGAAAAAATCAAGAGTTGCCAGATGAACTGCCATATTTTGAAATGGCCCATCATATTTGTTCTTTTCATCATCATCATATACCGTTGCAAGCATATGATCAATCATATGATGTACCCCAACTTCCGAGCCTGAAGGGCTGTCCGTGTTAGGGAGTATCAGGTCTACTATTGTTGTCACTATCTCAAATTCTTTATCATTAAAGTATTTGAGAGTGCTTGAAGAAGCTGTAGTTACTTCATTCTTGCATCCTACTAATAGTGATGAAAGCAAAGGAGCACTCAGTGATGCTCCTGTGACCAATGCAGTGTATTTTATTATTTCTCGGCGATTCATAATTATAAATAAGACCCATAATATACGATATATTCAGGTCTATAGAATCCAATCAAGTACTTATAATTTCATTAATTCTTTGAATAGAACCGATTTTCTATCGGACAATAGAACTTTGTGTTCATTTGAAAGAGTGATTTGAATTTTATCATTTTTTGTTCTCCCTATATTTTTAATCTTATCCATATTAATGAGCTCCTTTCTGTTGGCTCTGAAAAAATGATTAGGTCTTGCTCTTTTTTCGATAGAACTTAGACTGTTTTTAGAAAGATTTACACCTTCATTTGAATGTATTTTGACATAATTGCCATAGGACTCGAATAGAACAATATCATTTGTTTGGATGTGAAAATATTCTTCTCCGTCCTTGATAAGTATTTGCTTAGGAAGGTCGTTTGAATTGTCAGTATCTAATTCCAAATCATTTTCTAAGTTTGAATCAATTATTTGATTGTTTGGATTTTGTCGAGACAAGTGATAGAAATGAAAAGCAAGAAGCCATATAGCAGAATATCTAATTCCACCGGTTAGTACACCTAAAAATGGATCAAAGCCTAATCCACCTTTCGTGAACTGAGCACTGACATAGGTGATACTGATATATAGAAAAGTCATGCTTAACCAGGCAATTAGAATAATCTTTATGAGTGGTCTCAGGGTCATATGAATCCAGCCGTTTTTATGTGCCAGATTTCTGTAAAAATAAGTGTATAAGATTATCATGAGATATGGTAAGAGGACTGATATTACATCAAGTAGGGTAGGAGATGACCAATTGATTTGGTAGTAAGACCAATACACAGCCACAATGCCCCATCCAAATATTTGTATGAACCAATACCTTCTACTTCCTCCTTTAAGCATATAGCACGAAATATAAAGAATAACCCAATATGGTTTACTGAAATCTTATTATTTTCAGACGTTACTAAATTGAATATTGACTCATTCATCACCAAAAATCTTCACTTGTGTAATATTTTTAATGAAGTGTGATGAACTACTTATTTATGCATTTCAGAATCAATTTAATATTATGACCACTTGGGCTGAATACTGTAATAGGTTTTTGTTTTTTTTCATTCTCTCAATAGGCCTGTTTTCTATAATCAATTGTAATATTTCAAATGGACATTACGATTCAGAGAATAGTTTATTTCTTGAGATAGCAGAAAAAGTAAAAAACAAAAAGGTTATTGCAATTGGGGAGTCTTCACATGGGGTTGGCGATTTTTTTAAGATCAAATCAGAATTAGTCCAATATCTACATGAACACCATAACTTTGAAATATTGGCATTTGAATCTGGTCTCGGTGATCTAAATATGGCATGGAGTCACATCGATTCTCTTTCTGAAATGGAACTACTTGATAAAACTCTTTTTTGGAATTTTAAATGTGAGGAGATAGTAGGACTGTTCAGTTATATCAAATCAGAAAGCAATAGCCAATATCCTTTGATCTATACTGGCTTTGATAATCAAATGTCTTCTTCCTACTTTATTAATTCTGTACAAACTACTATCTCTCAATTCGATAAAGAAATGGCACAAGAATTAGAAGAAAGACTTAAAGCATATATAAGATGGTTTAGGGCAGGAAATAATGAAGATGAAGAATTGTATAAGAGTGAAGCAGAAAGTTTTGTAGAAACTGCGATGAGGATTCAATCTATATTTAGTTCAAATGCGAATGTTATTAAGGAGAATCATGGATGGACTGATTTTCAGATTGAAGTAGTTGAGAGGATATGTAAAGGATTTATAAGAACTGTTGATGTCCCTTATGAAGAAAGACATTTGAGCTCTCAGCATCGAGATGGGATTATGTTTGATAATTTTAAGTGGTTAATGAATGAAGTTTACCCTGATAAAAAGATTATCATTTGGGCTCATAATGGTCATATAGAACGGAATACGTTTTATGAGTATGGATATAAGTGGATGGGCCACCATTTAGCGGAATATTTGGCTGAGGACTACTATGCTCTTGGGATTTTTGCTCGAAGTGGAAAGACTTACAGACAATGGGGAGATACTACTATTGTCTTCGATAATGATACTTTAGGAATGATTGAATCCTTAGTCGATATTGGTGAATGGAATTCATCCTTTGTTGATTTTAAAAGTACAGATATTCCATGGGCAAGTGATACTTTGAGTGCATTTGAAGTTGAAAATGGAGGGGTTGTCAAATTTGTGCCTTCGCGAAGGTTTGATGGAGTCTTGGTACTCAATGAAGTTACCAGTCCTACCTTTTTAAATTTGGGAGATTAAAAAGTCTTCTATTCAAAAAAGGCATTCTTTACATTAATATAAGTTAGACTTAATCTCTTTGCAATTTTGAAAACAATCGAAGAAATTCTACATACAACCAAACTAATGTGAAAATCAATCCCATACCAAAAAACCACTCCATATATTGAGGTGCTTCTGCCGCTTCTCCTTTGTCAAAATTATCAAAATCTAAGAGTAGATTTAAGGCTGCGACTCCGATGATTACAACAGTTATGCCTATGCCTATTGCTCCACCTTCATGAAGATATGGAACTTCAAAACCTATAAAATAACCAGTCCAACTCACTAAATAAAGCAACATGATCGCTCCGACAGCCATAGATACTCCCATTCTGAATTTTTGTGTAATTGGAATAATTCCTGACTTATATAACATGAGCATCATGAATAATGTCCCAATAGTTGCTGTAAGTGCTTGAAATATAATTCCTTCGAATCCAGCCGCATATATTGCAGAAATTGTCCCAACAAATAATCCTTCTAATAAAGCAAATATTGGTGCAGTCAAGGAAGAATGGTGAGGTCTAAATGCGGTATAAAATAAACTCCAGCTGCTCCGAGGGCTCCTAAAGGAAGATATATCTGTGATGGAGCGGCATAACTGAATAATGAGGAAATTAATAGTATAGCTGCCAAAATGAACGTCTTATTCACTACTCCTGAAACAGTCATTTTTTCATTAGTATTAGGTGCACTTTGATGTTTTGCATGACTTCTATGGTCCATTGCTTGAGATTTGAATTTTGCCATAGCTTTTTCACTAAACATTGGGTTTTTTGATCTTCCAAAGTTCATTATGGGATATTTTAATTTAGGATTAATATTAGGTATTTTGAAAATAAAATATTGGCAATCAATTTATTATAAATATTTTAATATAACATATGTTGTTTAGACTTTCTTGTTGAGCACTAATATTGAGGTGATCAAAAGGCATACACCCACCGCTGAATTAAACCAATCAATGCCAAACCTTAAAGTCCAAACTAAGAAGCCAATGTAGATCACATTACAAAAAAGAAGAATGATCTTAGGTAGTGGCGTAGTTGGAGTTTCATATAGATAAACAAAATTGAGTACGCCCAAAAAAGTAAGACCAAAACCATTAGATAAACTTTCAAAAAAATGAGGTATGGTGGGCTGATCTAAAAATGCTCCTTCATTGAGGCCATAATAGATACCTAAAATAATAAGAATGATACTGGTTAATCTGTAAAACATAAATCTCCAATCTTAATGGATGAGTAAGTTATGAAGTATTATTCATTTCAAAGTATTAGTTCAATGAAGTAAGTGAAGACTAAGCATAAAAAAAGCCGTTGTATTATATACAACGGCTTTTTATTGTATTCCTTTCAACAGGCTATGCGATGCGTACACCGACTCTTTTCCCAGTTTCTTAGTGAGAAGGTAGTAGAAAACAGCTCTGTATTTAGATCTGTTACTTGATCCGAAAGCCTCTCCTACTTCTTTGATGGCAGCATCCAAAGATCCACTATCAGACATTCCTAATTTCTTAATTAAGAAGTTAGTTTTTACTCTATCCAATTCTGCTTGATCTGAAGTGGATACTAAAGAAGAATCTTTATTGTAGATAGATGGTCCAAGACCTTTAGCAACTTTTTTAAGTAAATCAACATCGTAATCAGAAATGTTGAGTGTGTTTTTCAATGCGTCTTCGTAGGTTGCAATAGCCTCATCAAATTTGCTCATAGTTGAGTTTTGTTTTAGTTATATAATTAAAGATTGGTCAATATAGGGTTATATTTAAAATAAGGCAATAGCCGAACTAGGTAATGAATAAATTGAGGATTTCCACTTAATGTGATTCCCTTAATGTTGATAAATAATATTTTCATGATATTGTGATATGACATACGATAGATATAGGGAAAAATGGATGAATCAATATCCTAGGATTCATGATTTAGAGTTGATGGCGGAAAAAAGGATACCGAAAGTGGCATCCGCATATATGCAGACAGGTACTAGTCATGAAGCATTACTCAAAAGGAATATGAATGATCTTCAGGATATTCACATCACTCCCAGATTTGCAAAAGGGGAACTCAGCGTTGATCTTTCTACTTCTCTTTTTGGGCAGAAGTATAGTGCACCTTTTGGCACTGCCCCAATTGGGCTTATGGGCCTCATTTGGCCCAGAGCTGAAATGATTGTGACCGAAATGGCAAAATCATATAATATTCCAGCTGGATTAAGTACGGTGGCAACAGAAACACCAGAAATGGTAGGCCCTTATGCAGGAGATATGGGATGGTTTCAACTTTATACTCCTAGAGATCCAGACTTACGGAGAACTTTTTTGAAACGTGCTAAGGATTCTGGTTATAAAGTTTTGATGATTACTGTGGATATTCCACTTCCTAGCAGAAGAGAACGGACTAAGCGTGCAGGACTTTCAATCCCTCTCAAAATGGGACCTAAGATAATATGGGATGGAATGACTCATCCGGCATGGACGGCGGCCACATTGAGAAGAGGTCTCCCTAGATTGCGCATGGTAGAATCTCATGCAGAGTTCAGAACGATGATGTCTGTAGGTAAATTCGTTCAAGGCCAACTAGGAGGTAATCTGTCTTGGGATATCTGTGCTGAGATAAAAGAGGAATGGGGTGGTCCTGTTTTGATAAAAGGTATTTTGGATGTAAGAGATGCTGAAAAAGCAGCGAGTCTAGGCATGGACGGTATAGTAGTTTCAAATCATGGCGGCCGGCAATTTGACGGAGCACCTAGCCCAATAAAAGTTCTTCCGGAGATAGTAGCAGCCGTGGGAGACCAAATGAAGATTGTTTTTGATAGTGGGATTAGAAGTGGATTGGATATTATGCGAGCTCTATGGCTGGGTGCTGATTTTGTACTTTGTGGTAGAGCTTATTTGTATGGATTAGGGGCATTGGGGAAATTAGGAGCGTATCATGTCACTGAACTTCTTATGTTACAACTTCAGAATAATATGCATCAGATTGGTGCATCAGATCTAGCACAATTGAAACGTCAAGAAATTTAGATCTTTTCAGGAACCTTTAATTCAAATACTTTTTATAAAGCATAGAGTATAGTGTGATTATAAAAAAGCACCCAAAGATTGAGGTCGCGAAAATGTCCTCATGCAATGGCCTTTTTGTGAAAAATGCGAGAAGGCCAAGTGTAAATGGAATAACTAGAACTGATCCAGTCAGTTTAGATGGAATGGATAATTTCATAAAAGTGTTGCCAATGACTAAAAATAAAAAAGCTAATAATAGCCACTTTAACCAAGTGAAAATAGCTAATAGATATAGTGCAGAACTTATGTTGTTTAATCCATTTTCAAAAAAGTGAGATAACTTCAGAAGTTGAATATTTTCTAATATATCAGCAATAATAACAACCAGAACGAGCCATCTACATTTATCCATAATATTGCTTTCGATTTCTCTATTAAAAAGAGTCATGAATAGCCAAATGAAGAAACCATAAGCAATCATAAAACCAAAATCTACATAGTTGAGCTTATCAATTTTAGCAACTTCTTTTTTAGTCAATGGGCTCAAAACTTCTGAAAGTTCTTTTTCATTCGAAGCCATCTCAAAAGCAATAATAGTGCTGTTGTATCCTATTGGGCCTTTTCAGACGGCGGGCTGAAATGATTAATCAGGACAAGAAATGGTAGAATTAAAAGTGCTGCGAACCCAGCTTTTATCAAAGGCCTAGAAGTCAATTTGTAGTAAATTTTAGGTGTAGAATGTTACTGTCAAATTATAAAATAAAAGTTATATCCGTTTTTATGACTAAAGATTAAGCTAAGTATTCTATCCAACAGTTGATAGCAGTATTTTGAAAAGGGAGCTTTAAAAGGAGTCGAGATTTGAAGCTGATCATTGTTCTAAAATAGCGAGTGAATTTTGATCACATTGTGTAACTTTTGCACTTTATTATTGGATAGAAAAGATATACTTATTTGTAAATAAATGATAATCAATTGTTTGCGTTTTCTTAAAGGCTCCGGGTATTAAAATTTAGGAATAATTAATGTATCTTACGATTTGTAGACTTAGTGAAGCACACACATCGAGTTGCTTAAGGGTGTAAAATAAACAATGACTAGGAAATTGATGTTTGTGTGAAATTAAAGTTTTTGAATCCTTTGTTCTAAAATCAGTATGACAGCGACCAAATGAATCGGTACCTGCCTATTAAAGGTTTCATATTAATATACAAATGCAATTCTGAGCAAAGATGAGGAGTATTTACGCTGATTTCACTCCTCATTTTTTTGAAACACTATCTTATTCTATTTAAGAAAATTAATTGTTTACTTCTTCACAAATTATAGAACAATGAATTTGTTCTATACATTTCAACAGAGATCGATAAAGATGATTATTGATTTTACTAGATCGAAGACGTGTTGGCACCTGAGTGAAGGAGAAGGATTGTTTATTCTCAGACAATGAGACTTATTCTATGTACTCCTGGAAGATATTTGCCTTTGATTATATGCTTAACTGCCTCATAGTTTCTTTGATCATCAAGAAAGTCTATTTTGTTTAAATCAATGATCAAAACTGGAAAAGAAACAATATTCCTAAAATAGTCGAAATATGTATTTTGAATTTCTAGGAGGTATTCTCTTTTTATAAATTTTTCGTAATCTCTGCCGCGTTTTTGGATATGATCGGTAAGTATGTCTACATCGCGATGGAAATAGACTAAGATTTCAGGATTAGGGAATGAAGGTTCCAAAGCTTTGAACATCTTCTGAAACAATCTAAATTCTGATGGGACTAAATTATTTTGAGCGAAAAGCAATGACTTAGTGAAAAAATAATCAGCAGCAGTAAATGATGCAAAAAGATCGGGTTTAAGTAAGGTGTTTTCAAGCTGTTTATATCTTTCTGTAAGGAAAAATAATTCCACAGGGAAGGCATAGCGATCTTTATCTTGATAGAAATAAGGTAGAAAAGGATTTTGATCAAATTCTTCTAGAACTAAAGAACAGTTGTATTCTTTCTGGAGGAGGTGACAGAAAGAAGTTTTACCAGCTCCTATGTTGCCTTCAATACAAATAAAGTCATATGGAAAATCATTTTTCATTCACACATTTAGGTTCCTATCCTAGCAGTTGTTTTTTGTACCCATTATGTAACAAGTCCAAGATCAAATAAGTAAATACGCTGAGATTAATACTTATTTGACTATAGAAGTTTCATATAGCCGATAAATATAATATTTACTACAGAGCTGATGATAAAAACTCATTTTATTCAGGAATTATAATCAATTCTTTTAGATGATTTTAACTGCCCTAACTATATTCACATTACCAAAATCGACCGTCGTGAAAAGATTTCTTTTATTCATTGGTGTTTCTCTGTCTATATCCTCCATGTTTTCTCAAAACCTTAGCACTTGTACTGAAGAATGGTGTTATGACAAAGAAGGAAATGTAATAGAATCGCTTAGATTTGATCCTGCTACCATTAAATGGCCTCTTCATTTCACTGGAGAAACTGTGAAAAATGAAGATTGGATACATATAAAGTATGAGCACCATAACCAAGTGGATATAACATCCTTAAGGAAATACAGGAATATAATAGACGATCAGGAATATTGCGAAGACGGAGTAGCTCTTCATGATCCTTTTGGTTGTGAGTATGGGTACTCAGGTAAACCAAGCTTTATCAAAGCTTCTTGCAGCATGGTGGGAGTAAGTCATAAAGAACGAGAGATCAAATTAGGTGTAGGCTCTTGCTTTAAGAAAATAATAGATTGGACTATTATCGACTGGTGTGCTTACGATCCAAAGGAAGATAATAGTCCTGATAATGATGATCTATTTTTGGTCAAAGACCTGGTTAATGGCTATTCGTACTATTCATATAATAGTGAATACGGCAGTTTAGATAAAGATGGGACATACCACTATCAGCAAATAATAAAAGTTGGAGATGTAGAGCAACCTGAAATCATACATTCTGAAGAAATGCATTTGGAAGTAGGGAATGCATGTAAGATAGAGGTACTTACGTTAGGAAACAGGGCTGTGGATGCAGGAGTCTGTCCTTCTGAGAATTTTACTTGGACGGTTACTCTTTACCAAGAAGACGAGAAATCAGAGATATTGGAGTATACCTCTATAGAGGAAGACTCCGTAGAAGTGAATCTTGAAAACCTTACTCCCGGATCATATAAGATCTACTGGAGAGTAAAGGATGGGTGTAACAATCTGCAAGAAGTAAGACAAATTATTAATGTAGATGATTATAAAGCACCTAGTATCATCTGTAGAGGTAGCTTTAGTGTAGGTGTAGGGTCTCCTGGGGAGCCTATTACAACATGGGCCAGGGATTTTGTCAAGTCGGTATCTGATAATTGTAGTTCTCCCGAAGAAATATTGTTGTCATTTGATAAAGACAGTATAACGAGCACCTTGGATCTTACATGTGAAAGTCATTTGGGAGAGGCTGAAATACCTATTTATGCCACAGATCGTGAGGGCAATCAGAGTTATTGTATAGTCAAAAGTAAATTCAGTTCTAGCGACCCTAATTGTAAAAGAAATATCAGTGCCTCGGGTCAATTGTTAGATCAAAATGGAAATGCACTTACAAATAAAAGTCTCCTTTTTCAAATCTCCGGCTATGGAAATAAGGTGATACATACAGATGGTTATGGAATGTTCAGTATTGATCAGGGCATACCTTTGACATCAGAGGCGTCCATTTCTCTTAATAGTGAAGTGATGACTGGTAAGATATCCACATTTGACCTTGTTGCTATACAAAAGCATGTAATGAAAGCTGAAATGATTTCTGATATGTACAAATATGCTGCAGCTGATATTAATGGCGATGGAGATGTTTCCTTAGAAGATGTGAAGATACTCAGAGGATATCTTTTAGGAATTACTCGATTTGATGATGTTTTAGGGAATAAACTGATAGATATAGATTCAGGTCTATCAGCAAGAACTATTAAGCTCACAGAAGATATGAGTGCTCTACGACTTTCTATTGTGGTGACTGGAGATGTAGTGGAGTAATATTTATCTACAATTGGTAAAACTGCGATTTACTTGCAATTTTGATTTCTTTATTTTAGAATAGGTCCTTAGGTGGGTAATTCAAAAGTTTTTAGAAATGAACATTTGGCTTTGAGATCATATTATCCTATTGAGTTTACATTTACCTCCTAAAAGTGTAACTATACTTAACAATCATCTGTCTCTGATTACTAAATGGTAGTTCAGGATCAAATCGACTCCGTCTAATGTTTAGATCATCGTTATAAACAATGTATAGGTCATTGCCTTCACTAGGATTGTATCTGAACCTAAAGTTTCCACCATAAGTAGCATCTAGACTATTGTATTGAATAAAAGCCGCTACAGAAGCCTTGGTAGAGAACATATATAATGCTTTCAAGCCTAATAGATGTGCCCTGAAATATTGATTACGCTGATCATAGTCTGCATTGTTATATTCGTATGAAGCGGTGAGTTCAAGAGAGGAGTTCACGGCCCAGTTTGGAGCAAGTTCGATTTTTGTATAATCTCCGTCATAAAGCGTTCCTATTTCTATACCTACAGAAGTAAAAAAAGCATTAGTACCTGGAGAGGTAAATTCAATCTCTGTGGATCCGAAATCATGTCTGCCTGCAGGGATGGTCACGTCATCAGAAAGATCAAAAGACTCCTGTAAATTTTCTATTCGAGGTCTATAGCTTGCTTTGATGCTCATGTTGTTATTCCAGATTACATTCCATCCCATTCTCCAGAATAATGACTCTATTTCTTTTGTCTCTTTATTCCAATGAGCTACTCCCCCAGAATCAAAGCCATGTCTGAATATTTTTGAAGCAGCAGGAGCAAATGTATATTGAGTCCTATTCCCAAATCGCAAATAATTTTCTCGTTGTTGGAATCCTAATCCGGGGTTGAAATTTTTACCTGCAAAAGACCCTGAAAGCCCATAACTAAAACCTCTGTTTGTGTTACGAGTCAACCATATTTTGAGGAATGAAGGATCTAGTGAAAATAAACTGTTGTCTTCTATATCTCCATCAAAAGTCTGTGCCCATCTGATATTCAAAAAATCCTGTCCAAAAAGATTTATACTGGCATCCAGGCCATAAGCTGTGTTATATGAACCGTCAATTCCTACGCGATTGGTTATAAGTATTCCAGCATCTGAGGTAGGATTGAATATCCGAGATTTTGCTCTTAATACAGTGAAGTTTTCTCCATTCTGTACATCATTGTCATGAGTCTGCATATTGATCATTCCAAAATCCCATCCTCCTGATCTACCTACTAATCGCGCTCCTCCTAAAATTCTTTGTTGGTTTCCATCGTTATCGAGACCTATTCTACGGCTATAAAATAGTTGATTTGAACGATCCATTCCAAAGTTGAACACTCCTGATCTTTCTTGAAAGAACAATCTCTTTTCTGGAAAGAAAAGACTAAAACGAGAAAGGTTTACTTGCTGATCATCGACTTCTACCTGAGCAAAGTCAGTATTAAGGCTCAAATCTAAATTCCAATTATTATTGATACCGTATTTGATATCTAGCCCTACTTCTTTTTTGAAATTATTGTCTAAAATGTAACCATTTCTTGATGCATTCAGGTCGTTTTTTTGATTTAAGCCTCCCAATACATATGGAGTGATATAAAGTGGCTTACTTGTCTTTACTCCTGTCATTCCCACTTCCTGTGTCAAGGAAGGTCTCCATGTGCTCCAATCTCCATAGTCAGGGGATACCTCAGGGAAGATATGCACTTCACCTTTACGAGCTATATATCGCCATACTGTCATTCCCATTGTCACCTTATCGCCTTTGGGGCTGAATGGAAGAGAGGTAAAAGGTATTCTCATTTCCACATACCATCCTTTATCATCTCGACTCGTCTTTACATCCCAGTAATTATTCCAACTTACATTCACTGGGTTACGTCCTAATCCATCATTTATAACTTGAGCATCCATTCTCAGTCCTGTAGGAGTAGTGAAAAATGCACATGCATTCTCCTTATCATTGAATGAATCTATGATGATTCCAAAGTATGCAGTACTCGGGCTCATGGCATCCCTTTTTTTTGTATTTGCCATGATTTTATCAGGTGCGCTATCGAAATTTTTACCGGACAGGTAGACGTATTCTTCATCATAAGTGATGCGAATCACTGTCTCCTCAGTCATCTCTCCTCTAAATTCAGGATAACCCATGATAAGAGGTACAGGCTCTATAGCTCCCCACTCAGCATCGTCTACTTTGCCATCAAAAATTATAGGGTTTTGGAGTTTGTTAAGGGTAATTAAATCATCATCACAGAAAACAATATTTGGTAAAATAATGCAAGTGATGGCAATCAGAAATACACGCATTTCTATTGTTTTATACTCCTATAAGAGTTTCTTTGACCTCTCGAGCTTTGTGGAAGTCAGACTCATTTTTAGTCAGATTTACTCCACCTCTATCGTCTCTGAGTACCCTTGAAAATAAAGACAAATCTCCTTCCCATAACCAAGTGAAAAATAACTTTGTCCATGACTTATGATATACAAGTGTATCATAGAATTCTGGAGCGATGGCCCTTACTTTAGGAAGATTATTCCATGGCACATATGAGAAGTCATGATGTTCATTATGATATCCTACATTGAATGCTAACTTATTTAAAGGTCCATAGTAACTATATGTCTCTTGTGGAGGTGCTACAAGGTAGTGTTCTTGTATCCATCTTGCTCCAAGTGGATGGAGTCCTACAGAGAAGAATAATGAAGCAACCAAATATAGCAACGATGTCCAACCAAAGAAGTAAACCACAGCAATATCACATAACAGTACAGTCGCTAAATTAACAAATGTCCATTTGTCAGTGAATTTGATTTCTTTTAATCTAAATTTTCTTACAATCTGAAATATTGGAAACATCAACAGCCAAAAGGCCTTTCCAATGACACTGTTACCAATGAGTTTAGCTTCCCAACGACTAGGAAGGTCAGCATCTAAATCATGATGACCTTGGAATGCATGGTGCTTCAAATGATATCTTCTAAATTCTGTTGAAGTAGGAAAGGCATTTGGAATATCACAGAGGATACCAGCCCACATATTCGCTACTCTATTCTTAAATACCATGTTATGAGTACACTCATGGATTAAAACAAACAATCCGTGATTTGCGAAAGCTCCAATACCATAGGCAGCAAGCAGGATTATCCACCATGCTTGATCTTTAAGTAGGTATGCAACTCCAAGTTGCAATGCTACCAATCCAATTATGTAAAAGATAGTATTGGAATTTCTACCCATTAGGTCTTTTATCTCTGGGTGTTTTGTAAGGATTTCCTTACATCTTGCGATATGCGGTTCGGGAGAATCGCTGTAGGTAAAGTCTTTTGTAGATGTGGTCATTTTAGTAGTTGAAAATTGTGCTGCAAATTACGCTATAATCAGCGACAAGTATTGAAGTTATTTGGTAATTCATATATATAAACACATTTATCTTCAATTAGATTAGAATTAAAGTAAATATTACTAATTTTTCACTTCCAAAAGTCAAAAAACGCCATCATGAGAAATACCCTAATTCTTGTCACATTTTTCATTATAAATCAATTGCTTTATAGTCAGGATATGAGGTGTTTTACCTCTGGTGCCGATACCAACACTAAAACTATATCTGCGCTCACGTCTTGTGGAAAATATTTTTGGGGATCAGTTGAAGGAGTAGTTAGTTATACTGATACTTACAATTGTGGCTCAGGCAACTCTTGGATTGGAGGGGAGTCAATATTTTACTTCAAAGATGTAGTAAAAGGACGTTATACTTTTAAAATTGAAGGGTTTGCGACGGATTTGGACCTTTTTATTCTCTCCGGATGTGATGAAAATATGTGCCTTACAAGTGAAGGTGCCCAGGGTAGTTCAGGTGCGGTAGAGAGTTCTTCAATTCATCTTGAAGATGGAGAGAATGTATATATAGTAATAGATGGAAAATTCGTGAGTTCAGCGGACTTTTCACTTCAAATTACTTGTGAAGGGTTTTGCGATGATCTGAGATCTATTTCTTGCGGCTCCGCAAGAAGGCATTCTAATTACAGCTACAGTACAAGTAATCATATTAATTCTCATCCCGACTGTGGAGAAGGTTCTTATTCTCAACCTGATGTTGGATATTCTGTGAAGACTTATGGTAATTCACCAATTACTATAGATTTGGCACCTCACCATTCAATAGACTTGGACCTATTTGTATATGATGATTGTGGAGGTAAGTTGTCTAATTGTTTGGGTAAAAGTGCAAGTTCACCTTGGGGTGAAAGTGTTTACTTAGCTTCAGGAGGAAATGGAGATTATATATATCCAGTAGTAGACGGTAAGTCTCAATCTGGAAATTATGATATCGCTGTGACCTGTGGAAGTCCATGTGATACACGGCCCATTAAGATAAGTTGCAATGCTCTTATACATTCTACTACAAAAGGAAAATCAAATAATGCGAGCTATTATAGCTCAGATCCATATGGTAATAAAGATCAAAACTGGGGCCCAGAAGAAGTATATGAGATAAATCTTGATGATACTTATGAAATAGATATTAGATTGGATATATACGGTAGCGAAGATCTCAATCTTTATTTGTTAGAAAGTCATTGTGATCCCGGATCGTGCATAAGAAGTAGTAAAAGAAACTACGGTGGAGGAGTTGAACAAATCAAAGAAACATTAAGCAAAGGTCGGTACTATATCGTGGTAGAAGGATATAGAGGTGCATCTTCTGATTTTACTTTAAGTGTAACAGGGTGTGGATGCATTATTGAAAATGCTCTTGTTTGTGGTGAACCAATGGAAGGGACATTGAAAAATGGGACTAATAACTTCACCACCTTGGATGGGGATTGTTTTCTATATAAACTAGACTTGCCAAGTGAAGATTTGATTTATTCCTTTATTGCCAAAGAAGATGGGTATTATTCATTTATGCTCTATGGTATGGATCATGCAATGGATCTCTTTTTGACTGATGACTGTAAAGATCCTGCCCACTGTTTAGGAAGTTCTACTAGAATAGGTATCAATGCAGATATCGTGAATATTCAAATGAATAAGGGAGAGCAGGTTTTCGCTCTCGTAGATGGATTGATCGATGCTAGGAATTCAGATTTTTTTATTGAGGTGATCTGTACAGGTGAAGATACCGAACCGGATGAAGATGATCCTTCTGATGAGGAAGAACCTTCAGAAGATATTATCCCAACTATAGGCTGTGGCGAAACTTTTAATGGAACTACTGTAGATAAAAATTCGGTGTATAGAAAAGGAGATTATACTTGCTTCATTTCTTCCTTAGATTTCAAGGGAGGTGAGGAGTTGGTCAGATTTCAAAAAGAAGACGACAATGATTTATTGGTCGTCCACATGTTTCATGGACAAAAGTCCTTAGAGAATTTGTCAATGTTCATCATGGATTCTACAATGAATGAAGTAGGTAATTGCAAAGGTTTGAATTTTAGAGGGGATAAGACTATAGGAAATGGTAGTGTAATTGGAGAGTACTACACGGATAAAGACAACCCACTTCCAGCAGGCACTTATTATGCCGTGCTTGATGGATATAATAGTCGTGTGGCTTCTGATTTTTCTTTGACAACATCATGTTCTTTTATTGATTGCGATTCGATTGTAGGATTGCCATGTGGTGAAAGTTTAGTTGCAGAGAGTACTGAAAACTCATTTAATGGAGAGAGTATGTACTATGGAGACCAAGAAATATATGTGGGTTACACAGGAGGGGAGAATATTTATAGTTTCTGTCTGGATAGCGCTGCTTCTATAGATGTTGATATATATGGTTTGAAAGCTATTGATGGGTACTCCGGAGACTTAGATTTGTTCTTAGTAGAAAATATATGTTCAGATGATAAAAGAGTTGTGGCCTCTTCTAGAAATAGAGGTGCTGAAGACGAAAATATTAGTGTTGATCTTAAGGCAGGGGAGTATTACATGGTTGTGGATGGCTGGAATGGATCAAGAGCCACGTTTTCATTTAGAAATGATGTGTGTTACGCTGCTGACTGTGGAAAAAGTAAAAAACTAATAGCCTTCTCTAAAAATTTAAAAACAGAAGGAGCTTTCCAAGTTTATCCTAATCCATTTACAAATCAGATCAAATTAAGTTATGATCCTGTGAGTGGGAATAATTATCTGATTTCCTTATATAATATCTCTGGAGAATTATTGATTTCAGAGAAAAGCGTAGGAGGGAATATTGATATTTCTGATTGGTTCGAATCTGAATCAAGTGGTGTGTTTTATCTTCAAATAATGGATGGGTCCATTGTGAGAGGTCAAAAATTAATTAAAATGTAGTGGATGTTTCGTAAGGTCATTATAGGTCTTCTCTCTTGCTGTTCAATGATTAAATTGGCTTGTAGTCAGACGAATAGTTTCCAATTTGAAGGTCTAGGAAATGGAATACTCTATTCTTTTAATTATGAACATGTTCATCCTCTAAAAACAAATGCTATTGCTTTTAGGTTAGGAGCAGGCTATACTCCTTTCGACGGCTCAAATTTTATAACTATCCCAGCGAGTTTGAACTACATTATTGGAAGAGGACCACACAAATTGGAATTGGGTGTTGGAGGAGTCTATTACGATGGTAAACTATATATTGTTGGAGATTATGAATATCACTCCTCATTTGGAGCTTTTACTAATGTCTATTACCGATATGATCACCCTGATAAAAGGATGATTTTTAGAATAGGCCTCAATCCATTGGTTTCAGATGAATTGACGGCTGCATTATGGTTTGGAGTTGGCTTTGGAGTAAAGATTGGGAAGTTGAATCCCTAAGACTTAAGAAATTCTATAAGCGCATTTATCTGAATGCAATCTCTTACATTTAGGCCTTTTTGAAAACTACACTTTTCAATATTCATATGACTACAACATTAGATTTCAAAACCGCCAAAATTTCTAGCCTTATCACTCACCATGTTGGTAACAGATTGTATGAAGATCCTCTTGTACTATCTGATGAAACATCATCGCTCTCTGAAGTGATTACTATGGATTATTTAATGACATATTTCCTGAATCAATTTCAACCTGTTGATATACAACATTTTACACATTCAATAGATTTAGATATGAATGAGGTATATAGTTGTGTGAGAAATATATTTATTGAAGAAGAAAAGTTCATAGATGAATCAAAGAATTTGGCCAAGATGCTTTATGAACATGCTGATCACCCTCAGATTAAGTCAGGAGAACTAAATGTGGTGTATTTTGAAAATATAGAATATAATGAAGGTATAGTAAGTGCAATTGGAATTTTTAAATCTGAAAGTAATGCCCCTTTTTTGAGGATGAGAACTCAAAATTCTGGGTACTTCATTGACCATGAATTTGGCTTTGGATTGAAAAGCCTAGATAAAGGATGCCTTGTTTTAGAAACAAATGAAGAGGAGGGCTTTAGAGTTTTAGTTATTGATAAAAAGAATAAGTCTGATGCCCAATATTGGGTGGATGACTTTTTGCGACTTTCCCCTGTAGCGGATGAATACAATGTGACCAAAGAGTTTTTAAGTGTTGCAAAAGATTTTGTGACGGATCAGCTTCCTAGTGTTCAACCTATTGAAAAGACAGATCAAATAGACTTGCTTAACCGTACAATGGATTACTTTAAGGGAAATGAATTATTTGAAAAAGATGACTTTGAAAAGGAAGTGTTTCAAAGTGAAAAACTGATCTCTTCTTTTAGAGACTTTGAAGAAGGGTTGAGTGACCAGCAAAAACCTCAAAAGTCTTTTTATATTTCAGAGAAAGCTGTGAAGAAGCAAACTAAGATCTATAAAAGTGTTCTCAAATTAGATAAAAATTTTCACGTGTATATCCACGGCAATAGAGAAATGATAGAGAAGGGTATGGATGAAAATGGAAGGAAATATTATAAGATATTTTTTGAGGAAGAAAACTAGTTGATAATGAATTAGTGGTTTGACATCCTATAAATTCAGAAGTCAAAAAATAAATCAAAGAATCATTATCGATTTGACATGTACATCAAGTGATTCAAAGGGTCGATCTTATAATCATAAGTATTCTTAAGGCTTAGAACTTGTTGGAATTGAATCAAATCTACAAGACTTATTCCTCTCAAATTCCTATAGGATTCCAAATCCTCGTGAAAGCCATGCTTTGTTTGTTTTGAATATATATCTATATGATTATCAAATAAATATACATTTTAATTATGTTTATATATAACAAGTATGTATTGTGAATTCCTACATTGAAGGCATGATCATCACAGCATTTTGCATCATTCTAGATGGCCCTTTCCAAAACATTCTGTATTGCGTATTATCTAATAAATAGATGATTTTTCCTTGGCCCATATTATCCACAGCCGCAAAAGTTTTGCCCGCAAGATGGTCGAGATTTTCTTTAGATGCATAACCAGATGCCAATAACTGATCCGAATCAATCGCATATCTCCCTACTGATTCTAAATCCGTAGAAGGCTCTATCGCACTATTTCCGAATTTAAGATTGTACAGTTGAGGTTTCATACCGTAAGCAAGAGGGTGAGAAATATCAATAGTAGCATTTAGTGCTGCTCCAGGAATTCTCTTTTTACCATAATACTCACTTCTCTCAGAATAGGACAAAGTTTTTGCCTCATGAGACGTATCAGCCTCAGGAGAAGTCACTTGAGCATTCCACGGTTTTTCTTTTCCTTCACTAAAGTAGTTAGATGCAGATTCTGTTGTTACCAAAGTCCCTCCATTTTGTATCCACTTTTGTAAAGTTTTGGATGCCTCTGCATCAAATACATGCCTGAGTCCAGATCCACCACCTGCAAGAATTAACACATCATAGTCGTCTAAATCTGCATAGCCATATCTGCTACCTAATTTTGGCAGTGAGTTTTGTTTCAATTGACTAGCTCTTATTCTATCCACTCCAAAATGAGTCTCCTGATCAAACAAAAAATAAATCTGGCCACAGGTGTAAGTACTAAATGGCTGATCTACTAACATTGCAACTTTAGGGTTGCTTAGTACTTCTGAATCTCTAGATGCTAAATCGAGACCACTGTCGGCTCTTCCTGTACGAGTACTAGAAATAATAACCTTTGCTTTTGCGCTTATGTAAGCCATGTCTTCAGCGATCATGTCTGCTTTTTCTAGGTTTCTGCCCACCAAAATAATTAAGGTGCCCCGTCCATACTTTTTACCTTCATTTACTATTTCATCAGTTGCCATTCTGACTCTGTAGCCTTTGTTCCAAAGCATTGATAAAGCCTTAGGAGCATTTTTTTGATTGTAGTCCAATAGGTATGCGTATGCGTTAGTAAGATCTGCAGTAAATCCAGCTTTTTCAGACAATATTGTGGAGACCATCGTAGCATCAAGAGATATGTTTTTAGTGGTACTATAGGCTTCTAAATTATAAGCCATGGGTGCAGACCATGTCGACATATCATACATTACAGAATCTTCTATTCCCATCTGATGTGTCATAATAGTATTAATCAGCAGATGTCTAGGTTGATCAGTCTTGATTATGATGTCTCCTGAATTGAATTGTTTGTTTTCAGTTCGACCCGTTCTGTAGTCATAAGCCGAAGAAGCTGAAAAGGGACCATTTGCTTTTGAAAATTCAATTTTATTTCTTGACAACACATTAAGAAATTCTTTAATGTGCCCTCCTTCTTCATTCTTGATGATATAAGCTTTTGTATTTGATTTGGAGTTTTTAGGATTCATGGCGTTATGGAAATATCGATTGAATAGTTCCTTTTGTTCAGCTGCTTTTTCTATGGTTGCTATTGAAGTAGTATAGTGATCGAAAACTCTTTGTCTAAGTGTAAGTACATAACCATCATTATTATCAATGGCAACTCCTGCACCTATTCCTCCTTGTTCTGTGAGCATGCCTATGGCACCCATAACAGTAGGATAGCTTGAACCATATCCTGGATAGAAAAAATCAAAAGCTTCTCTTGTAAAGTAATTCACTTTGTGTTTATCAAATGCTTTTACATTAGCCATACCAATAGTATCTGCTAATGGTTCGTAATCATCAGGAAGAAGTAGATTTCTTGGTGTAGTGCCAGGTACTGTAAAGTAATTGTTGTTATATCCTTGTTCATGATAATCTACATGAAGTTGAGGAAGCCACTTTTGGTACTCTCCTGTGTGCCCTCTGGATTCAGGATGAACGCCCCATATCCAGTCTCTATTCAGATCAAACCAATAATGATTAGTCCGGCCATTCGGCCAAGGAGCATGATGATCAAGATCAGCAGGAGTGGTGGCAGTAATCATTCTTTTAGCACCGTCATACCAATAAACGTATCTATCTCTACCGTCAGGGTTGATACAGATATAAAAAATCATGACTGCATCATTGAGTATGTTTTTTGTTTGTTCGTCATCGACCGCAGCCAGCCTATATGCTACTTGCATAGCGGCTTCTGTACTAGATGCCTCGTTGCCATGAATGTTATAACTATAACTTACAAATACAGGCTTGTTATCAATAATCTGTTGAGCCTCTGAGGACGAGACAGATCTTGGATCTGACAATTTATTATTTTGACCTTTTATCTCCGGAAGTGAAGCGTGATTTGATTCTGATGTGATAGTCAGATTATACAGCTTTCGTCCCTCATAGGTTTCTCCGTATTCGTTAATTGTAATTCGTGGAGATTGCTCAGCCAATAGTTTAAAATATTGTACTGAATTAGCATAAAGTGTAAATGACTCTCCAAGCTCATAACCTAAGAAGTCAGCGGGAGATGTGATGGCTGGATTATATTCTAAATCTGGTTCAAATTCAAATCGATCAGGGGTGAGATCCACTTGAGCAATAATGAATGAGTATAAAAAGATGAAAGAAATTGTACTGATGTATCTCATGATGTAAATTTTAAGCGATAGCAATTATAAGCATTGTGTTCAATGAATTAGCTATTTATTTGTCTCTTGTTTTGTAATTGAAATGTCTGATTTAGATAATTTTTCGACCATGATAAAATTTACCTCCTATCGCTTCATGAACATCCTCAAGATTTTCAGAAGTGATTTTTCCAGCTGAAATAATGTTTATTCTGGCTCCTGCTTCATTTATCATTTCCACTAAAATATTTTGACCCTCTAATGCTGTCTCAGCTTTCCCCGAAGTGAGAACCGCATCAATATTTTTTATTTTTTTGAGTCTTGTGACTTCTTGTACTGGAGAGGTACACTCATCTATAGCTTTGTGTATGGTTACGGGTAAAGGGTAAGCCACCGCGGCAAGTTCTTCTAAAAGCTCCATATCTAATTTCTTCATACTAGAAGTGGTCGCACCTAACACTACTCCTTCAACATTGATATATCTACATTTGGATATTGAATCAATCATATCTTCTACCTCATCATCGCTGTAGTAAAAATCACCTTCTCGAGGACGAATCATTACTCGTATAGGAATATTAAGAGATTCTTTTACCTGTTTGATTAATGTGAAATCCGGAGTGAGGCCACCAACATCAAGTCGTGAACAGAGCTCAATTTGATCCGCCCCATTTTTTTCAGCGGCCTTTGCTGCCTCTAACGAGTCAACACATGCTTCTATAGTGAATGGTCTTTTCAAATAGATATTTTTCGTTTATTTTCCTTCTAATTTCTGCCTTATTATTTCATACCGCTCTCTGGACAATGGATATGAAAATATGGTAGCAACGGAAAGCAAATATATGAATAAGACTAATGGGCCACCAACATATCCTATACCATTAACTGCCTCAATTGGTACATCATCGATATTTGTTTGTTCAGGAAATTCTATCATCTTGAGAAGAATTCCGGCAAAAAATGATCCTAATCCTACTGTAGCTTTGTAAGCCAATGTGAGACTTGCAAAAAATAATCCTTCCTTCCTCTCACCATATTTCAATTCATATTCATCTATAGTATCGGCCATCATAGAATGTGAAATACTAATTGAGATCCATAAAAACATATATCCAAGGCATGTAAAGAAGAAGAAAAGTGGAAAAAGAAGAGTGGAAGAGTTTTCTGGGAAGAACCCTAAAAATCTCAAATTATAAGGTGCAGAAAAGGATAGGCCTGTTAGGACTGTTGTAGCGATAAGTATGACTTTTTTGTCCCAAAATTTATTTAAAAGTGGAGCGAGAATAAAGGCCAAGACTCCAGCGGGAGCAGGAGCTAATAGAATCAAGCCAAACTCTTTTTCTGATAAAGTGAAAAAATATGTGATATAGTAAGGAGAAAAAATAACGCCAATACCTATGGCTATATATAGGATCAAAATGTAAATGACTAATTTACGATATGATGACAATGTTGCCGCCTCTTTCATCCCCTTCCATATGGATAAGAATGAAAATCTGCCATGTTGAGTACTTTGAGGGATCGTAGTTATCAAACTCCTTGTACAATAGGTACTTATCAATATTGTCAATGTCGCAATTACTCCTGCAAACAAAGCAAATTTTGGATAAGAGGAAGCTCGGAACATACCGTTTGAAAATTCAGGAGTAGAAGCGAAAAAGGTGGTGAACCCAATGAAAATTATGAATGGTGATATGAATGTTGCAGTATTTACTCGAAAGGAGGTAATAGATGTTCGTTCTTCATAATTAGTGGACATCTCTGCCCCTAATGACATGGCCGGGACAAGAAATAATGTAAGTGATAGCCTGACTAAAATAGCAAAACATGTAAGCCAAAGGAACAATCCTGTTTCTCCTATTCCTGAGGGAGGAATAAAGAGTAGATATAAAGTTATTCCAAGAGGAATAGCAGATGCCATCATAAAAGGATGTCTACGCCCCCATTTTTCGGATCTGAAATGATCAGACCATGCTCCTACAAATGGGTCCGTGATAGAATCAAAGACTAATGCAACAGTCAGTGCTATTCCAGTGATGAATGGGTCTAATCCTAATATTTGATTATAGAAAAAGAAGAGAAAAACCTGAAACAGGCCATCCTTTACTCCTTTGGCCATAAAGCCTAATCCATATAAGGCCTTAATAGAATTTGGAACTTTCTTCACTTTGACTTTTCGTTTAGGGAGGTCATATTACGACAAGTTAAGGTATTGAACCTTTTACTTTTTATCTCATTTCATAATACTTATCTCAGTTTTATGCTTCTTTTGTATTCACAAAGAAGATCTATAAAAAGTCATTAATCTAAGTGAATAATAAAACAAATGAAGTACTTGAAGTATGTCCTGATAGCTATTCTATTATTTGTTGGTGTAGGTGCAGCCTACATGTTTTGGTATCTGCCTTCTAAATTTGAACCCAAAGTAGAATCTCATGAACCTATTCCTATAAGGTACAAAGCCAATAGGATTATGATCCGCCCAATCATTCATCCTGAGATGCATTCAAGGCTTATACAAGAAGCTGACCTGTACGGCTACAATAATATTAATGGTCCATCTATGATCAAAGTGCCCGAGTGGTTAGAAAATCCATTAGGTCAATACTATATTTATTTTGCACACCATAAAGGAACATTCATTAGAATGGCATATGCTGATGATATAGCAGGTCCGTGGAGGATGTATCCTTATCCAATTATGCCATTGGAAAAATCAGGTTTTGCTCAAACTGCCTCGAGTAAAGCTTCCGGTCTTTCTGATTTAAGAAAGTACATGTCAGTCAGTGAGGTTGCCGCATTAGTTCAGGTAGGAGAAGATGCAAAAAAAGCCTACAAGAAAAGAACTCAAGGAACATTGCCTACTCAGGGTCCTACTACGCCTCATGTAGCAAGTCCAGAAGTAATTGTTGATAATGAAAACAAACAGATCAGAATGTACTACCATGGCTTAGTGGAAGGTACATTACAGATGACTAAAGTTTCTGCTTCTCTCAATGGATTAGATTTTACTGCCATTGATGGCCTTATTGGAGCTCCATATATGAGAGTGTTTAAGCATGACGGGTTCCATTATGGATTTGCTATGCCGGGACTGATGTACAGATCGAAAGATGGGCTCAAAAATTGGGAAGTGAGAGAAAGATGGTTTTTGCCCGCAAACACCAGACATAGTGGACTTCATCAAATAGGCAATCTCTTATATGTCTTTTTTACTAGGGTGGGTGATGCTCCAGAGAAAATCGTGTATACTACAATTGATCTAAGTGACCCTGATTGGAATACATGGGCAGTAGGAGAGACCTATAGTCTACTAGAACCTGGAATAGGGTGGGAAGGCTCTCTAAAACTGCCTGTACCATCTTTGAGAGGTGAAGTAGGGAGTGTGGTTAATCAACTTAGAGACCCAGATATATTTGTCAATACTGATGGGAAAGTCTATCTGCTCTATGCCGGTGGTGGTGAATCGGGAATAGGCATAGCTAGTCTAAATAGGTTGTAATAATTTAAAATCTTAAAGAAAGGTTGACCATTGCACCATCGCTTAATGGAATAGCTTGGAGGCTGACTTTGTCATTCTTAATTTTATGAAATTGAGGAACAAGCACTCCTAGTGCAGCTCCAACTCCATATCCTACAAAAATATCAGAAGGGAAGTGCTTGCCTGCTCTATACCTTAAATATCCTGCAAATGCAGGAATGGTAATAGCTCCAGCCCATGCTAAACCTCTATATTTTGAATTGGGATAAAGGTCATTGATAATTTTGGCGGAGAAAAATGCCAATGAACTGACATGTGCTGTGTGGCCACTGAAAAAAGATCTAGATGTGCTAGTTTTGAGTTTTTCACTCAAAGAAAAATCTTCATTATAGGCCAATGGCCTGACTCTTCTCACCGTCGTTTTTACCGCTAGGGTCGAACTGGTGGTAACTGCAAAGGTCTCTAAGAACATTAAGCCAATAATGCCTGCTTCACTTCTGGCTTTCTTAAATGCCATTAGACTTAGTGGAACCAGTACTATGGCATCACGACATACATCACTCAAGCTAGCAGCCGTTGTACTGTTATTATAGGTGGCTTGCCGGTCAAAAGAGTTAATATCTAGTCTGTTGAGTTTCCTGAGATCATCTGTACTAAGAATCCTTTGTTCTTTGGCAATTGCTATGGAAGAAAATGTCATTGCTGCACCGAGAAGGTAGCCGTCAGTTTCCCATGACAATTCATAGGTTTTAGATTGTGCAACTGCATTATTCATCAATATGAAAAAGCAAATGCCAATCAGGTACGTTTTCGTTTTGAGGTGAGGAGATACCATTGATGAACAAACTGAAAAAAGGGAGTTATTATTTTTCTCTGGTGCATAGATATTGAGATTAGCTAGTATTTGTTGAGTTGGTTTTCAATTGTAAAAGCATCTGATCTATTTGAATAATATTTCGATTTGAATAACTTAACAAGTTCATTTATTCAAAATATATTACTTTTTAATTTCTGGTAAGATGGGATTGTAGGCACTCTATTAGGAATCAAAAAGCTCAAGCCTTGATAGACCGTAAACCAAGAATTGATTTCTCGGAACATGTGACGCTATAAGCGTTATAGGCGGCTGGAGTTAAAAGAAAGGAACGTTTTTTTGTAGGAGGTTAAATCTCCTCGCCCACATAATAAAGAATAAGTTAACTTGACTTCTATTTTGTTAGAAAAACAAATATTAAAATGAGGGCATTTGAAATATTCTTTACTCTATTTTTCTTTCTTTTTTATATTTCTCTCAATGGTCATGAAGCCTTGCTATTCTTAAGACAGTTAGTAATTTAAATAATATTGTATTAATCACCCCTCTGTGGGGCTAGCCCCACAGAGGG
>MDSX01036114.1_pt1 | contig 28131 bp, 28 predicted proteins | sample 811141 | NCBI WGS metagenome assembly MDSX01 (sample SAMN05326642, study PRJNA326480) | marine metagenome | isolation source: seawater | place: Atlantic Ocean: South East | collected 2010
AGTTGTATTGGAATGTAACGGATTTGAAGTAATTGATTTAGGAGTTATGGTACCAAAAAATACAATTATTGATAAAGCAAAAGAGAAGAATGTTGATATGATAGGGCTTAGTGGATTAATTACTCCATCCTTAGATGAAATGGTGGAGGTAGCAAGTGAAATGAGTAATCAAGGATTTAAAATACCATTATTAATTGGAGGAGCAACTACTTCAAGAAAACATACTGTAATAAAAATTGATCCAGTTTATAAAAATAATGTTTTTCACGTACTGGATGCATCTAAAAGCGTTTTTGTATCACAAAATCTATTAAAAGACAATAATGAGTCTTACAAAAAAGAAATAAAAGCGGAATACGAAAAGGTAAAGGATAAATATTACAACAATAAATCTGACAAACTTATCAGTCTAAATGAAAGTCAGCAAAATAAATTTGAATTTAATTGGCAAAATTATAATCCAGTAAAACCTTCATTTGAAGGAGTAAAATATTATGAGGATATTCTTGTTGAAGATATTATTGACTATATAGATTGGACTCCATTTTTTAATGCATGGGGATTCAAAACAAGCTACCCTAAAATTTTGAATGATAAAAAAATGGGAAAAGAAGCAAATAAACTATTTAAAGATGCAAATGAATTTCTTGATTTAGCAGTTAAAGAAAAATTATTTAATCCAAAAGCAACAATAGGATTTTTTGAAGCTTCGTCAATAGGAGATGATATAATATTAAAAAATGGGATAACGTTAAATCATTTAAGACAACAAACAAATAAGGGCTCCAGAAAAAATTACTGCCTCTCAGATTTTATTGCTCCAGTTGATAGTAATATTAAAGATTGGATTGGAGCATTCGCAGTTACTGCAGGGACAAATGTTGATATAATAAGTAACGAAAAATCAAAGCAAAATAATGATTATGAAAGCATTATGATTAAAGTAATTGGTGATAGGATAGCTGAAGCACTAGCAGAAAAAATGCATGAAGATGTAAGAAAAAAGATTTGGGGGTATTCATCTGAAGAAAATTTGAATAATTCAGATTTAATTAAAGAAAAATATATAGGCATAAGACCTGCTCCAGGATACCCTGCTTGTCCTGATCATAGTGAAAAAGAAAAAATATGGAAACTTTTAGATATTGATAATAATTCAAAGATGAAATTAACTGAATCATACGCTGTTTCTCCTGCCTCGTCAGTAACCGGATGGTATTTTTCTCATCCAGAATCAAAGTATTTTTCGATTTCACAAATTTCAAATGAACAATTAAAAAATTATGCAAAGAGGAAAGGAATCAATCAAGAGATTTTGAAAAAAATATTTCCTCATATTTTAGAATTATGAAAGTAATTGATCACATAAAAAATAGTAATAATACTCAGTTTAGCTATGAAATTATTCCTCCATTAAGAGGAAAAGGGATTAAGATAATTTTAGATATGGTTGAAAGTTTAAAAAAATATAATCCACCATTTATAGATGTAACTAGCCACGCTTCCACCATCTCAAAAAATAAACAGGGCACAAAAACTAAAAAAAAGAAAAGGCCTGGTACAATAAGTATATGTGGAATTATTCAAAATAGATTCAATATTGATACAGTGACTCATCTTGCATGTAACGGATTCACAAAAGAAGAAACTGAAGATGCATTAATTGAATTAAGTTTTTTAGGAATTGAAAATATTTTAGCAATCAGCGGAGATGGAAATCCTAAAGAGGTTTTAAATGATGGAAAGACTATTAATTCTAATTCGCTGGAACTTGTTCATCAAATAAGTGATTTGAAAAATGGTAAATATTTAACTGATATCTCTAACTCTTCATCTATTGAAATGTGTACAGGAATTGGAGTATATCCTGAGAATCACTTCTATTCTAATAACTTTGAAAAAGAAATTTCACTTATAAAACAAAAAATTGAAGTAGGTGCAGAATATGCAGTAACACAAATGTTTTTCGATAATCAAAAATACTTTGATTTTGTAGAAAAATGCAGGCAAGAAGGTATTAAAATACCAATTATTCCAGGAATAAAAATTTTGGATAAGCCTAGACAGATTGATAGTCTTGAAAAAATATTTCATATTTCTTTACCTGATGATCTTAAAAATGAAGCTAGAGAAAATATTGAATATATTGACCAAATTGGCACAGATTGGGCTATTCGTCAATCAGAAGAGTTGATAAATGCAGGTGTTCCAGTTATTCACTATTATTTAATGAATGACACATCATGCATGTTAAATATATTAAATTACTTACATAAATAAGGAGATATAATGGAAGATTACATATTTACATCAGAATCTGTCTCAGAGGGTCACCCTGATAAAGTTTGCGATCAAATTTCAGATGCAGTGCTTGATGCATACTTAAAAGAAGACCCTAATAGCAGAGTTGCATGTGAAACAATGATAAAAAACAATTTAGTTATTATAGCAGGGGAAATTACTTCAGATGGAAATCCTGATTTAGAACCTATAGTTAGAAATGTAATCAATGACATTGGTTATAATGATGATAAACTTGGATTTAATGGAAGCACATGTGATTTTATTAATCATATCACTAAACAATCTCCAGATATTGCTCAAGGTGTCAATGAAGGTGAAGGTGAAGATATAAATCAAGGAGCTGGGGATCAAGGGCTCATGTTTGGATATGCTTGTAATGAAACTGATAGTTTAATGCCTGCACCAATAGATTTGTCTCATAAACTTGTTAAAAAGCAATCAGAAGTAAGAAAATCAGGTGTTTTAGATTGGCTAAGACCAGATGCGAAAAGCCAAGTAAGCGTAGTTTACGATCAAGATAGAAGAAGCATCAAAAGATTGTCTGCAATTGTACTTTCAACACAACACGATGAGCACATATCCTATCGGGAACTAAAAGATGGAGTTTTTGACCACATTATTTCTCCTGTAATACCAAAACACTGGATTACAGATGAAACAAAAATATTAATTAATCCTACTGGAAAATTTGTAATAGGAGGACCAGTTGGAGATTGCGGACTAACAGGTAGAAAAATTATTGTAGATACATATGGAGGTATGGCTAGACATGGTGGTGGTGCTTTTTCCGGAAAAGATCCATCTAAAGTCGATAGATCGGCTGCTTATGCTGCTAGATACGTAGCTAAAAATATAATAGCTTCAAAATTAGCAGATAGTTGTGAAATACAAGTATCTTATGCTATTGGCGTTGCTGAACCTACCTCAATTACCATTGATACTTTTGGCACAAATAGTATTGACGAAAACGAAATTACTTCTTTAATATCAAAAAATTTTGACTTTAGACCAAAAGGATTAATAGACTTTTTAGAATTAAAAAAGCCTATTTATAAGGAGACTGCTGCTTATGGACATTTTGGTAGAGATATTTTCAGTTGGGAAAAAACGGATTTATTATTAAAATCCGAATCAATTTAATAGGAGAAATATGAGAACAGCGACTATACAAAGTAAAACAGAAGTGAAAAATAACTTAAATTCCATCAATATGAAAAAGCATAATAAAAATGTTGTTGAAATTTTACCATATCTAGTTAAAGACATCAAACTAGCTAAACTTGGAAGGGATAAAATAGATATTTCTGAAAAAGAAATGCCCGGATTAATGTCATTAAGAAAGAAGTATTCTAAAAACAAACCATTAAAAGGGTTCAAGCTTACTGGTTCTTTACATATGACTATTGAGACTGCAATTCTTATCGAAACTTTGAAAGATTTAGGTGCTGAAGTACGCTGGGCTAGTTGTAACATTTTTTCTACCCAAGATGAAGCTGCTGCTGCAATAGCTAAAACCAAAACTCCTGTTTTTGCTTGGAAAGGTGAAACTTTAGAAGAATACTGGGATTGTACACTCCAAGCCCTCACATTCAATGGAAATGAGGGACCAAACCTAATTGTTGACGACGGAGGAGACGCAACTCTACTTATTCATAAAGGTTATGAATTAGAGAATTATTATTATGAAAATAAAAAGTTGCCAAAGATAACTGCTACTGTTGAAGAAGAAATAGTCATTGAAAAGCTTTTAAGAAAAATTCATAAAAAAAATCCAAATCATTGGCATAATATTGTACCTGATATTATTGGCGTTTCGGAGGAAACAACAACTGGAGTTGCAAGATTGCAACAGATGGTTGAAAATGCAACTCTTCTCTTCCCTGCCTTTAATGTAAATGATGCAGCTACAAAATCAAAATTTGATAATCTTTATGGTTGCAGAGAATCGCTTGCAGATGGAATTAAAAGATCTACCGAAATAATGTTAGCAGGAAAAACTGTGGTTGTTTGTGGTTATGGTGATGTTGGAAAGGGTTCAGCGCAATCAATGAAATCATATGGATGTAAAGTTATTGTTACAGAAATTGATCCTATTTGTGCATTGCAAGCCGCAATGGAAGGTTTTGAAGTTCGAAAACTAGAAGATGTTCTAGATAGAGGAAATATTTTCGTTACAACAACTGGCAATAAAGATATTATTACACTTAAACATATGAGAAAAATGAAAGATCAGGCTATTGTATGTAATATTGGTCATTTCGATAATGAAATACAAGTCGATGCTTTAAATGCGTCGAATGCTAAAAGAGAAACTATTAAGCCTCAACTTGATAGATATACTTTCAAAAATGGAAAACAAATCTTTTTACTTGCGGAAGGCAGACTAGTAAATCTAGGTTGTGCAACAGGACATGCTAGCTTCGTTATGTCAACATCCTTTTCAAACCAAGTATTAGCTCAAATATTTTTAGCAAAAAATAAACCAAACACTGGTATGTATGATTTGCCAAGAAAACTGGATGAAGAAGTAGCAAGAATACATTTACAACATTTAGATGCTGACTTAACTAAGTTATCAAAAGAACAAGCAAGTTATATTGGAGTATCTGTTAATGGACCGTTTAAAAAGGATGAGTATAGATACTAATTTCTATAAAGAAAACCCTGAATCTTTAGCATCATTGTAAAACATTTTAACAGTTTCTAACGAAAATTCATCAAGATTTTTGCCGACTTCTTTCTTATATGCTTTAATTAAAGAAAATGGTAATGTGATAATATCAGTGTTAGTTCTTTCAGCTTGCATAACATTAAATACCTCTCGAGAACTAGCCCATAAAGTTTCAATATTGTCATAGTTTATAGTTAAATCTGATGCAAACTTCATTGTTGGCTCTGGATCAATACCGGCATTAGCTATACGACCAGCGAAAATAGAAATGATTGAATTAACATTTTTATTAAGTGCATCATAAACATTTTGAATGTGATCTTTTGTAAACAATGCTGTTGCATTAATTTTTACTCCTTCATTACTTAATTTGTTAATTAAATCATAAGTATATTCAGACTGAGTATTTGTAACAGGTATTTTGACCCAAACGTTATCTCCTAGATCTCTTAGAATTAATGCTTGTCTATACATATCGTCAATATCATCAGAGAACACTTCAAAGGATATAGATTTATTTTTAATTTTTGAAAGAACCTCTTTAGCAAAACCTAAATAGTCCGTAATACCTAAGCGGGACATAAGCGTTGGATTTGTTGTAAATCCAGTAACAAAATTCTCATTGTCCATTTTAACCATTTCATTTATATCAGCTCCGTCAGCATAAATTTTAATTTTTTTCATTTTACAGACTCCCATTTCATTTCATTTGCAAGTAATAGAGGATGTGCAACTAACAGATGCCAAATTATTGCTTGAAAAGCTTCTGTATGAGGAGTTACGTTGTGATCGTTAACATTTGGAATTACAATGCATGTGTCAGCAACTTGTTTTGTATAACCACCATCTCTTCCCACAACACCGCAAATTTTTGATCCAACATCTTGAGCGAGCTGAAGAGATTTTAAAATGTTAACACTAATATTCTTTTCAAGATTTCCTCCGCCAACAGAAAAAACAAATATTAAATCTTTATTAGATAAATTTGATCCTTTAAGCCAATTAACGTAACAAGTATCCCATCCTTCATCGTTAACTCTAGCGGTTAGCTCTGAAACATTATCAGTCGGTGTATAACTTTCAATATTACAAATTTTTCTGAAATCATTAACTGCATGAGATGCATGACCAGCTCCTCCGCCAACGCCTAAAAAAAATATTCTTCCTGAATTATTACGGACAGAATTAATTAGACTAGCCATATCTTCTATTTCACTAGAATTTAAAGAGTTACAAATTTCGATACATTCTTTTAGATATTTCTTTGAGAAACTCATCGAAACAATATAATTATAAAATGCTCTTAATAAAATTATATATTATAATATTTTTTTAATGTCCTTTAGAGAGTTCAAAGAACGATGATATTCTAAGTCTTTATTATGAAATCTTTTAATCAAAATAAATGGTACATTAGCATTCTTTGCGCAATCTATATCTACTTCAGAATCTCCTATGAAGAAACTTTTAGATAAGTCAATATTCCATTTTTTTTGAGCTTCAAACACCATTGTTGGGAGTGGTTTTTTTGTTCCCCCATCTACAACATCACTATCAAATGAATAGTAGATATCATCCAGTGCTAAATTTTCATTTAAATAGTTATCAATTTTATTCAATTCCTTAAGACTCATTTTTTTTCTTGAAATATCTGGTTGATTTGAAATAATAATTATTAGATAAGAATCTTTTTTTAAAAATTCTATTGTTTCTAGAATATCATCATACAATTTAAAGTCTTTAAAATATCTTGGAGAATAGTGTCCATTATTTCGTTGAACTAACTGGTTAATGACACCATCTCTATCAAAAAAAATAGCTTTCTTATAGTTTAATTTCACTTTTATTGCGATTAGATTTGTAAATAGCGTCTACGACTAAATTTGCTTGAAGACCATTTTCAGTAAAAGTTTTGTTTTGAATCATTTTCTTAAAAAATTTCCACTCTCTTTTCCATGATTGATCTTTATTATTGAAATAAAAAGTTTTAGTTGTTGGCTTGCCCCCTTTCAGGTTTCTTAAACCTAAAGTGAGTTTTTCATTTCCATAAGAACCGCCAAGACCGGTGATTTTTAAATAACCTAATTCACCATATATAGAAACTTCAAATTTATTCTTCCAGTAAATCCAACCAACAGAAAAAAGTGAATGCTTATTTTCTTGATGATATAGAATAAATGATGAAGAATCTTCAACTTCAATGTCCCATGCTAAATTGCTGGTTAATCCATACACTTTTTTTGGAAATCCTTGGAATAAAATTGCTAAATCAATTAAATGTACACCTTGGTCTAATAATTCACCTCCTCCACTTAGGGTTTTTTTAGATCGCCATTCTGTTTCCATACCTGGTCTTCCTCCATGACCATAGTGACCATGTACGTGAATTATATCCCCAATGGTATTTTTATCTATAATTTTTTTTGCTTTAATTATTGATGGATGGAATCTGTGGTTAAACCCTGTATATAGAATTCTTTTATTCTTAATTGCACAATCTTGAATTATTTTACTTTCTTTGGAATTTTTACCAAGCGGTTTTTCAGATATTACATGCTTTTTATTTCTTAAAGCATTCAATGCAATCTCTTTAATCATAAAATTTGGAGTGGAAATAATAATTATGTCGATTGTGTTGTCTGAAATTAAATCTTTATAATTTTTGAAATAAGAACATCCTATCTTGCTTGCTAAAGTTTTTGCTTTGCTTATATCTATATCAGATACTGCAACTATATTATCGCGCGCATCAATGCTTAATGCTCTTTTATTACCTATTAATCCACACCCAATAATCCCAATATTCATTAAATATCTTTTTTCTTAATAAAAAATTTGTTATCAATTCTTCTTAAATTGAATAAATCATTATCATCTTTTAATTCATCTACATTTGATTCATTAAGATTATCCCATTGAGCAGAAATTAATTTCCCAGATAATCCATTGCTTTTACTAGATAAAAGAAGTTTACACAATGAAAGGATATTCTCTTTAGAGTCCCCGCCATTTTTGCTTACGTTCAATGCGTTTAAATATTCATTATCAAAATCTGTTCCGCTGTTAATAATTTCCTTTGTCATTTTAGATTTAATGGCACCGGGGGCAATAATATTGATATCAATTTTATGATTTTTCAATTCTTTAGCTAAAATTTCAGTTAATTTATATAATGAGATTTTAGAAATTGCATATGCAGAAAACCCTCTTCTTGGTCCAGTTGCACCACCGCCTGAAAAGTTTACTATTTTTCTTAAGTTTGGAAGTTTTTTGTTTAATAAACTATGCAGAAAAAATGAATAATTATGAAAATTAATAATCATATTATTTTGCCAATCATCAAAATTAGAATCTAAAAAATTATTAATTGGTTTTTGAATTCCGTAGCAATTAATTATACCGTAAATATTATTATCTATACTAATTTTTTCAATAAAATTTTTAATTGAATCTCTATTAGAAAAATCAATGTAATTCGGATTATCTTTGTTACGACTAGCTTTCAGAATATCAAAAGAATCTAATAACTTGTTGGATAGAAAACTTCCAATTTCACCATCCGAACCAAGTATGATTATTTTTTTCATGAATTTATTGATATTAATTGAGTTCCAGAATCATCAAATGAATACTCAAGCTCTCGTAAGCCAAGACTAAACATTGTATTTCTTAATTTTTGATGATCTTTGCTGCAGTAAAATGTAAAAAATCCTCCTCCTCCTGCTCCTGAAATTTTACCTCCAATTGCACCATTTTTTAATGCTGAATTATAGATTGAGTCGATTTGACTATTTGTAACACCAGAAGATAACTTTTTCTTCATTTCCCAATGCTCTTTAAACATTAATCCCAAATCATCAAGATTACCATTCTCTACAATTTCTAGGATTTTATGTCCTGATTCTTTAATATAATGCAAGGAGTCTAGTACGTCCTTTTTATTTTTTTTAGTGGAATTATCTTGCTCTTTTAAAATCTTATTGTTTTTTCTCTGTTGACCAGTATAAAAAATTAATAGATTTTTTCTTAATTCATTTTTTCTAGTTTCATCTAACCTGATTTTACGTGATTCAACATTACCTTTTTTATCAATATCTAAAACGACAAATCCTCCAAGTGCTGCCAGAAATTGATCTTGCTTACCCATTGGCTTTTTTAATATATCCATCTCAATCACACATGCTTCATTAGCTAAGAATTCTTGTGTTTTTGGATCGCCTATCATAGAATATAAACTATTCAGTAATCCTACTGTATATGTACTTGAACTACCTAAGCCAGAACCTGCTGGAATATCAGATAAAGAAGCAATCTCAATTTTAGAATCAATTCCAACTCGATTAAGACATGCTTTTGCTATATCATGCTTTAATTCATCAACGCTATCTACAGTTTCTGATATGCTGTATTTTAAACGTATAAGATTATCTGCGGATGGACGATTTAAACACACATACATATACTTTGATAAACAAAAACTAAAAATGAATCCACCATAATTTTCATAGTAACTAGGCAAATCTGTTCCTCCGCCCCCTAACGTTATTCTGAATGGTGTTCTTGCAATTATCATGGAAAATTAAATTACATGTTCTTTTATATAATCTATAGACTTTTTTAAACCAGTATTTAAGTCAATTTTTGGTGACCAACCAATACTTTTTGCTTTATCAATATTTGCAAGATTTTCTTGAGCTTCAAAATCAAGGTTTTCTCCAAAAATTGGATTAACATTAACATTCAGTATAGTTTTTATTGTTTTAAAAATGTGCTTAATTGAATAATTATTACCTGAACCAATATTGAATACTTCATTATCTGTTTTGTTATCTTTCATGCACATTAAATGAAAATCATTAACATCATCTACATAGATAAAATCTCTTTTTTTGGAACCATCCCCAAAAATTGTCGGCTGTTGACCCTTTAACAAATTAATAATAAATGCACTAAAAACAGGTGGAATAGTTCTTCTATAGTCCTGTTTAGGACCATATACATTGAAATATCTTAAACCCGTAGTAACCAAGCCTTTTGATTTAGCAAATTCTTTAGCAATAATATTAGTACTCATTTTTGACTCTGCATATACGCTTTTTGGGAATACATCAGTTTCTACACTCGGTAAATTTTTTGATCCTTCATAAACTGCTGATGATTCAGCATAAATGACTTTCTTTACATTGTTTTTAATAGCTGCATTAAATACGTTGATTGTTCCATTAACATTAATCTCAAATGTTTCATCTGGATTATTTTCACAATCTATGATTGAATTTTTTGCTGCTAAATGAAAAACATAATCAACATCTGAAAAAAGATTATGAATATCATTGTTTCTAATATCTTCTTTGTGAAATACTACTTTTTTAGGTACCTGCTCTAGCACGCCATATGATAAGTTATCAATGCCTATTACTTCAAAATTATTTTTTATTAGTAAGTCAGCAAGATTACTACCAATAAATCCTGCAACTCCAGTAATTAGAATTTTCAATTATTTTATACCTTTATCTTTTTTAAGCACCTGAAATATAGTTTATTCAGATAAAAAAATTACTATTAAAAAAAATGCTAAACTAATTGATTATTAAAAATTATATTCATTTTATGATTCAAAAAATAATAGCTTTTTCGTTAGCAATTACACTTAGTCCTATTATAATCATAGTTATATTAGTAATTCTCATAGATGATGGTTATCCAATAATTTATGTGCAAAAAAATTATGGGTTAAATCACAATCCTTTTGATTTATATAAATTTAGAACAATGAAAAAGGATACTCCTGAGATGCCTACTGAACATTTTACTGAAAATCATTCAGCATCTTTTTTACTAAAATCTGGAAGGTTTTTAAGAAAATATAGTTTAGATGAGTTACCTCAACTAATTAATATTATGAAAGGTGAAATGAACTTTATTGGTCCAAGACCTTGTATGGTAAATAATGAAGAAGTTGTAAAAAATTTAAGAGAAAAATATGGAGTTGATAAATTAGTTCCAGGAATTACTGGATGGGCCCAAGTAAATGGCAGGGACCTTAATTCATTTGAAAAAAAAGTTTCTTTAGATTCTTATTATCTAAAAAATAAAAGCGTTTTATTGGATATTAAGATTGTAATAAAAACATTAATTGTAATCTTACTGAGAAAGGATATTAAACACTAGTTAGTCAAATTCAACTGTTTTTACTAAAGACCAATTAATACTCTCATCTGCCTTTCTTAAATCTATGAAATCAAATGTAGTTATAAGTTTTTCTAGCTTTAAAAATGCATTCTTTAATCCATAGTAAGATTTGAATTTTCTCAATAATGATAAATCTTCAATCATTGGTTGTCTAGGATCAAAGTCTCTTGGATGAAAATATGTCATATTATAATCGCTATTTTTGAATAGTGATTTTAAAACAGGAAATGGAATTAATCTAAAGTATCCTCCTCCAGAAAAAATCAATGGCACTCCTAATAAATTGAAAGTATTTATCGGAAATTCTTTTAATTTTTTTTCGCTAAACGATAAAATACTTGGTTCTGATTCTCCATAACTTGGTAATCCACCGTGGGCCCTTCTTGCAGGAAAAATACTACAGTCAATTTCAATTCCATGTTTAATTAAGTCTTCAAAAACCCAAAGATTTTTTTTCTTTACAGAAAATCCAGGTGCACGATAAATTTTAACTTTTTTTCCTGTAATATCTTGAAGAGAACAAATTGATTTATTTAAATCATCATTGAATTCTTTTCTTGTTTGTTCATAGGCAAGTTGATGCATATGAGAGTGTGTTCCAATTTCGTAATTCAATGAATCAATTTTTTTAATTATGTTAGGAAATTTTTCTGCTACCCACCCTAGACAAAAAAAAGTTGCATCTTGATTATGTTTATCAAGTAAATCAAAAATTCTATCCATATTCTCTTCAATTCTATATTCATAGTTGCTCCAATTTTTTTCACTTTTTGTAGAATCGTGATCTAATATGTGAAACCATTCTTCAATATCAAATGTTAAAATATTCATTAGAAAAAAGATTTACCTATTTTTTTAAAATCATTTACATCTTCTTTGCTTGGAAAAGAAAAATAAGTTTTGTTTGAATCATTATTTTCAATCAACGATATATTATCCTCACTTATTAATTTGATTGCATCAACTATTGCTTCCATACCTATTTTTTTTGATTGAATTATCAGCTCTTCTAGTGTTTGATTTTTAATTTCTATCCTTCTCTGAATAATTATTGGACCACTATCAATTCCTTCATCGACAAAAAATACACTTACACCTGTATATTTCTCATTATTTTTTAATGCCCAAAATGAAGGCATTAGTCCTCTATATTTTGGTAGTAATGCTGTATGTAAATTTATACAACCTTTTTTTGCAAGTGTTATTATTGGTTTTTTAAAAATTTCATTTCCCTGAATTGAGACTAATAAATCTGGATTTTTCATCTCTATTGCCTGAATTGAGGATTTATGATTAATTGATTTAGTAAGTTCAATCTTTGGAATACCGTGTCTCGTAAGAATACTTTGAACATTTTTTTTAGTATCAAAAAAATGTATGATATATTTGATACTGTAAAAAATAAAAAATTTGATTCCAAAAATACTTAATGTTTTCCTTGCTTTTTTTATAAATGACTCTTTTTTCCCAAATGGCGATGGATTTGCAATTACGGCTCCAACTACTTGATGCTCTTTTGGTAAAATATTCAGTAAATAGTCAATATTTTTAGCAAGGTAAAATGGCTCGTCTTGAGTTATAAGTATAATTCTCATTTCTGTTTAAATGCAGTATTTGTTTTCTTTATTATTTCTAGCATTTTATAAGCAAGATTCTTTCTACTATAATCTTGGGCTAAATTCTTACAACCTTGCTGAAAATTTGAATAATTTTCAATATTATATATTATATCAAATTGAGACAAAAAACTACTCTCGCTTTCTGGTTTATAACAAATTCCAGCATTATATTTTTCAATAATTTTTTTTGACTCTCCTTCAACGCCCAAAAAAATTGGTGTTTTCATTGCGGCTGCTTCAAAAATTTTTGAAGGTATAACTGTTTTAAATAATTCGTCATTTATTAATGGTACAAGTGAAACATTACAAATGGATAAGTATTTTGGTACATCATTTTTTCTAATCATATCCAAAAAAGTTATATTTTTAAGATTTAAAGCATTTGACTTTTTAATTAAACTTTCTTTTGTTGCACCTTCCCCAATAAATAAAAAATGAACATTAGGATTTTTAATTTTTGGTATTGTATTTACAATAAATTCAAGTCCATGACAAAGTCCATGAGTGCCAATATAACCAACTACAAACTTATTCTTTAAATTTAATTGTTCTATTAAACTTTTATTAGTCTGAGGTTTAAATAAATTTAGATCTACTCCATTTGTTACGACTTCAATTTTATCATGCATAATTCCTCTTGATATCAAATTTTCTTTAAAAGAGTTTGTAACAGCTACTATTGAATTAGCACTTTTATATAGAAATATTTCAATTTTATGTAAAAAAGAAATGATATTTTTATTTTTTAAATTACTTACAGTTGATATTGTATCTGGCCATAAATCTCTTAATTCAAAAATCCATGGCACTCTTTTAACTTTTGATAAAAACCAAGCAGCCCAGGTTGTGAAAAATTGTGGAGAAGTAGCAACAATGATATCATATTTTTGAAATAAACCGAAAAAAGAAGTGCTAATTGCAAAGCTAAAATAATCTAATATTCTTTTTAGGGTACCTCTATTTTTAGATATATATGACCAAACTCTTATTACTTCAATATTTTGATAATTGCTTCTTTCAAAAAGCTTATTTTTATAACCATCAAATACTTTGCCGTTTGGAAAATTTGGGAAGCATGTTATTACTGTAACCTTTACATTCTTATCATTAATCCAATGATTAATATGTTCAAATGTTCTTGATGCTGGTGCATTGACTTCTGGAGGAAAATTATCTGTAATAAATAAAATATGCATAGCTTAAGATACAAATTTATATTTTATTTTTTAAAAACACTAACAACCTTAAATTTTGAAATATTTTTCAATAAAAACTTAAAAAAATAAAAAAGTATGAAATTAGTCTTGTTGAGACATGGAGAAAGTCAATGGAATCTAGAGAATAGATTTACTGGATGGAAAGATGTATCTCTAACAGAGAATGGAATAAATGAAGCAAAATTTGCAGGAAATCAATTAGTCCAATCAAATATAAATATAAAGCATGTTTATACTTCATTACTAAACAGGGCAATTGAAACTACTAATTTAGTTACAAAAATTATTGATTTTTCAAAAGAAGATATTAAATATGATTGGAGATTAAATGAAAGACACTATGGTGCACTCCAAGGTTTAAATAAATCTGAAACCGCAGCTAAATATGGAGAAAAACAAGTACATATTTGGCGAAGAAGTTATGATATACCTCCTCCACTTTTAAGCGAAAACGACAATCGTCATCCTAAATTCAATACTAAATTCAGAGATATTGGCGTTAATCTTCCGCTTGGTGAAAGCTTAAAAGATGTAATTGATCGTTTAAATCCATTTTGGATAAAATACTCAAAAAGAATTAGGAAAACGAAGGATGATAATCTTATCGTAGCTCATAGCAACTCCTTGCGAGCTATAGTTAAAATATTAGATAAATTATCAGAAAAAGAAATTATGTCAGTTAATATTCCTACAGGCGTTCCTTTAGTGTACACGTTTGATAATAATTTTAATGTTATTGATAAGGAATACTTAATTAATGAGGATAAGTTAAAGGAGAAACAAGAAATAGTTGCAAATCAAGGAAAAGTAAAATGAATTTAGATTTTTCAGATATTAAAGTTTTAGTAGTTGGTGATTTTATGATAGACCATTATATCATAGGAAAATCAAATAGAATGTCTCCAGAGGCGCCTGTACCTGTTATTGTTCCTAAAGAGGAATATTCAATTCCAGGAGGAGCAGGAAATGTAGCAATGAATTTAAGTTCTATGGGGTCTCAAGTAACATGTCTAGGAACTATTGGAAATGATATTTTTGGTGAAAAACTAATTAAAATTTTCAACGAAAATAATATTAGATCAAAACATATTGAAATTATTAAAAATTATTCAACCACACTAAAACAGAGGATTTATTGCAATGGTATTCAAGTAGCAAGAGTTGATAAAGAAGAGCCACTTAATTGGAACCCAAATCAATCTGAAAGTTTATTAGATTACTCAGACTATGATGTAATAATCTTGTCAGATTATGATAAAGGAGTACTTGTTAGGCCGTGGTTTTTTAAACCAAAAGGAATTAATGTAATATTAGATCCAAAAAATGAAAGGCATGAACATTTATTTATGCATTCAAATATTATTACACCAAATTTAAACGAACTAAAAAAATTATCTGGAATGAATATTAATAATAACGATTCTATTATAAATGCTTGCAATAAATTAATTGAAGAAAACAATTTTGAGTATATTATTGCAAAACAAGGAGACAAAGGCATGACTATTGTTGGAAAGCAAAATTTTATTAAGCATATAGAACCTCATAGTGTTGATAATCCAGATGTAACAGGAGCTGGAGATACAGTTATTGCTGCTTTATCAATTGCTTATGCCAAAACTAATGATATTGAATATTCTGCAAAATTTGCTAATGCTGCAGCTTCAATCGCTGTTGGTAAAACTGGTACTGCAAGTGTTACTATTGATGAGATTAATAATTATATTGAATCAAAAATATGAAAGATTTAATAAACAAATCAATAAATCAACATTCTGAATTCTTAAAGCATATAGATAATGCAAAAATTATTGATTCAGCAAATATCATTCTTGATGCTCTTAATAAAGGCAAAACAATCTTTTGGTGTGGTAATGGTGGAAGCGCATCTCAAGCAAATCATCTTTCCGCAGAGCTTGTTGGTGGAATGTATCAACAAAAAAATAAGCCATTTAGGTCAATATGCCTTAATGTTGATTCAGCATTTATTACGGCTTGGTCAAATGATGATTCCTTTGAAAATATATTTGTAAGACAATTAGAAGCAATAGGACAAAGTGAAGATATTTTGATTGGATTATCTACTAGTGGTAATTCCTCAAATATTGTTAAAGCTGCACAATTTGCTCTTTCGAATAAAATCAAGGTCATTTCCTTAACTGGAAATGATGGAGGAAATCTAAAAGAATATTCTGATATAAATATGAATATTAAAACTAGCAATACTCAACGAATTCAAGAAATTCATATTCTTATTGGGCATATATTATGCGATATTATTGAGCAATCCTTATAGGTTAAAAGTCAGCTTCATTTCAATATTATTATAATTCTTCTCTCCAACAAAAATAATATTCGCTGAAATATTTTTAATTAACTTTCCTAGCATCAAGTGATATTTGAAATTATCTGATTCATGTATTTTTCTTGATAATAAAAATTTGTAATTATATTTATCATCTAAAATTCGTTTCATTCCTAAATGCATAACTTTTGAAGGATTATTATTTTTAAAATCTATAAATGGATTACCTAGAGTATATCCTTTATAGCTCCAACCGCTTTGATATAATCCATGAATATAATATGAATCATCAACATAGGGTGGATCTATATTCTGGTTAAAAGTGTTCAAATATTCAATTAAAATTGTATTATTTTTAATAAAGTTTTGAAATTCAATTCCCCAAAGACCATCTGTTTTATTAGCAAATCTTAATCCGCTAGTATCTTCAAAAAAATGTTGGTAGTAAATTGTTAATATTCTATGATGTTGCTTCTTGCTATAATAGAAATCCCAAATCCCTAGGTGATTACCTAAAGAATTGGTATGCTCTCCCCCTTCATTGGGACCATCTCCTGCAATAATAATTTTTAAAAAATCTTTAAATGAATCAGGTTGAACTCCTGGCATTCTACCTCCAATGGTTGTTCCACCCCAAATAGCCTCGTGGACTAATCCAAAACCCCATTCAATATTTTCATTATTGTATTTCAAATAAACAAATTTTTCATGCAACATTGGGGCTTTTTTGTAAAATTTATTTATTTCGAACATTCCATGAGAAATTCCATAATTAAAACTCATTTCATTTTTTCTATCAATATATTTTGTTGAAGATATTCCTATCTTTGGCATTGCATCTGCATTTTTGCTTATCAGAAGAGAACCAGAACTTATATCGTCATTTAAATAAGTACTAAAATCTCGATAATACTTACCAACCCGAATAAATGAATAATCTTTTATTGGTACTTTGAAGTATGTCTCATTAAATGATATATCTGTAATATTATTTAATGGAGAAAAAATGGATGATTTAAATTCAAACTTTTGATCTCTAATTTCAAAAGTTGTATTTTGGAAGCTTGAATTACTATTGTATCCAAAATTGTTTAATTTTGACCACCACGATTCTTCAGTGCTAGAATTAATACTAACATTCAATAAATTAGATGTGTTTTGTCCACAAAGAATGCTTAAACAAATTATGAAGCTAAAAAAATAATTTTTAATTTTGTTTAACTGGTTTAACATAAAATTTCCAGTCCATAACTTCAATTTGACTATGCTTTTTGCTAGATATTGATTGATATTCTTTAGTAGGAAATACTCTTTTTTTACTTCCATTTACTAACAAATCTAATGGCATTGAAAAATTTTCATTTACGTTATCCCATTTAAAATAAAAATCTGTATCTGTTTGATAATATTTTAGTTCAGGCTGTAAGGGAGTGTAGAAATATTGTTCTGCGAAATACCAATAATCTTTTTCCGTTTTTTCATTAACTTTATCGAAAAAATCTCTAGTATTAGCAAATCCTTTAGCATTTTCAATCATGAATTCTTTTAGTATTTCAAACCAAATCTTGTCGTTATCAATAACACTTCTGAGTGTGTGCATTACCCAGGCACCTTTCATATAAGTATCACCATGAAGCGCCCAATGATTTTCATTTTCCTTTCCTACAATTGGAATTTCGTTCACAATTCTATTTTTAATACTATTTAAGTAATGTACTCCTACTTCGTAACTATTAAATTTATCTTCAAAATAAATGGCTTCTGAATAGACCTGTAAACCTTCGTGAATCCAAATGTGTGTTGGGTCAGAAGCAGTTACACTGTTACCAAACCATTCGTGGCCCGTCTCATGAATTATTAATGGGTCCATTACTCCATACATTGGCCAACTTTTACTTCTTACTCCATTATAAATACTAAACCCATTACCATATGTTACTGCAGATTGATGCTCCATACCCAAATAAGGAACCTCAATTAATTTATAACCATCTTCATACCATTGATAATCGCCAAAATATTTCTCATAAAATCTTATAACCTCTTTTGATTGCGTGAAATAATTTGAAGCAAGCTCTTTGTTATAATCCAGTACATAATGATTCATATAATGAATTGTGTTATCTTTAATAAAAGTATCTTGGACTGCTACATAATTTCCAATTTGGACTGATATGTTGTAATTATTAATTGGGTTGTTAACAAACCATTCATAAGTTGATTTGCCGTTTTCAGTTTCTACACTTCTCAACTTACCATTCCCAACAGCAACCATATTTGATGGAACGGTGTAAACCATTCTTACGCTATCTCCCTCAGCAGTGATGTGATCTTTGTTTGGCCACCAGATTCTTGCACCTTCACCCTCGCAAGAAACAGCAATCCAATCTCGACCATCTTTATCTTTAGACCAAGTAAAACCTCCGGCCCAAGGCGGATTATCTGCGCTTTGAGGAATACCTTGATAAAAAACAGTAAAATCAAACATAATATTTTTTTTTATAGTTTCTGTAAAATCAATCAATACCGCATCAAATTCTCTTGTAAAAGATAATTCCTGATTTTTATGAGTTATTTTCTTGATATTTAAATTTTTAGCTAAATCAATCTGTAATTGATTTAAATCTCTTTTACTTTCTGCTTTAACTTTTACAAAACCGTTCAATGATTTATTTTCAATATCAAAGTCAATATTTATATCATAATATGACACTCTGTATGATGATCGATTTTCATTTAAATTTCCAATTAGAAAATTATTTGGAGTCAGTTCTGGCAATTTATATTGATTACCATGAGGCCTATCTTCCTGGCAAGATAATAAACTGCATATTAACAAACTAAAAATTATTCTTTTCATAATAAGTCCTGGTTTTGAATACGTTATTAGCAAAAATTATGTAGTATAAAATAATACAAAAAAGAAACCATAGCACAATAGCAAAAGCTTCTTTAATTAAAAATAAAATATATACTATAGCAAAATAAATTAGCCATTTAATCCAGCTGGGTTGTGACCATAATTTGAATAAAGAATTCATGAGATACCTTTTAAATAGTTATAATATTCCATTGATTCATTATAAATAGAATCATATTGATTCTCAATGTTAATATTCTTCTTTTGATATTTTTGGAATCCTGTAGTATTTACAACGTTATCGTACCAATGTTTCCACCAAATACCATCATTTTGATGATTACCTTTTTCCCAATGAAGCATTGATTTATCGTAATTTATATTTATACTTTCGCACCAAGCAGATAATACTTTTGAAGGATTTTTAAGTAAATCCCCAGAGTCTATAACCGTAAAACTTCTATTTGATTTTTTTAAAAATTTAGTGATTTCATATTGCTGTGGATATCCTAATTCTTCAATTCGTTCCAACCTATTTTTTCTCGTATAAGAATTAATTACCTCTTTTGGATGTCTAATTAAAATACAATTTTGACATTTTTTAATCCAATCTATCCTGCTCAAATCAATTAAATGATGTGCCATATGTTTTTGGTACCAAATCTTTTTTTGATCAGGCACTTTATATGTTAGATAATTAACAACTTCCTCATAATCTGATGAGTAATGCTTAAGTATTTGTTCTTTCATCGGATGATTTTTTTGAGTCTCTTTTAAGTAATAAGCATAGAACGGCTCATCCACTACAAATGTATCTTTTCTCGATGACCATGATCTCATTAGAGCAGTTGAAATATTTCTTGGGCCCGACCAACAAGCTACTATCATTTTGAATTAATGTTATTTTGAATGAATTTATTATACAAAAGCCTTATCTCGTTCACTAAAGAATCGGAATTTGTGGATTTTAAATTTCTATGTTCTATTTTTTTAACAGGAATAATACCAGCAAAAGTACCTGTGACAAAAGCTTCATCACAATCTGCTATATCATTAAAAGTAAAATCCTCTTCAGAACAAGGGATATCATTTGAATGACATATTTGTATTGCTTTACCTCTTGTAATTCCATTGAGACAATATTTCCCTCTTGATGTTAACACTTTTCTGCTCTTTATAAAAAATAGATTAGTTGAATTACATGTACTCACATTGCCATTAGGATCATTCATTATACCTTCGTCAAAACCAAGATTATTAGCCTCTATGCTAGCAAGTATACAGTTAAGTTTACTTAAAGTATTTAAATGGGTACTTAATATATTATCAGATGGTCTAATTATTGGAACTCTACCAATAGAAATCCCATCCGTATAAGTTTTAGGGTCCGTTTTTTTATACTCAGGAATAATAACAAAATTTATTGGGCCTACATTAGCATTAGGATTTTGATATGGTGTAACCTTATCACCTCTTGAAATAATTAGCCTTATATGAACATCATTTTCCATTGAGTTCTTCAAAAGAACTTTATTTATTTCATCAATTAGCTTCTCTTTTGTAAAAGGTATATTTAGTGAAATTCCTGCAGCGCTTTTAAATAATCTTTCTAAATGTTCATTTATAAAAATTAGTTTAGATTGATGAAGCCTTATTCCTTCCCAAACACCATCTCCTAGTAGAAATCCACTATCAAATACAGAAATTTTTGCTTTGCTTCGATGATATAATTCACCATTAATATTAATAAAAATATTTTTGTTCTTTGAATTATATATGTACGAATGACTGCTCATATGTGGGCCCACAGGGACTTGAACCCCGAACCTGCGGATTATGAGTCCGTTGCTCTAACCAATTGAGCTATGGGCCCTAAAAAAAATTAAAAAAGATTTATGATTTTTTATTATCAAAAATTTCTTGTCTAATCTTAGTTGCTGATATATCACCGATTGTTTTTGGCGGAACATGCTCAATGATGTCGTAACCTACGCCTCTACCGTAATTAACAGACTCAATATCTGGTATGATAATAACTTTAACTTGTCCATTATCAATTAATTTTTTTAATTCAATTTGCAAATTATTATAAACTTCATTGCATGTAAATGGATTATTATCATCTGGCTCCATATCTCTAATGCAAATTAAGACATTTTTGCCTTCATTTAAGCGTTGATCAATTAACCATCTATGACCCTGATGCCATGGCTGCCATCTTCCTATAAACATTGAGTATTTCATTAGTACTTTCCTCTATTGTTAATTTTCCAGTGTCTATTGATAAATGATTTTTATCAACAGGCTTTTCATAATCACTTGCAAAAAAATGCTCCCTGCCTCTTATTTCTGAGGTATACAAAAAAACCTCTAAAAAAGGAAATTCTTCTTTTAGCTCGTCTCTTAAAAATCTATACGGAGCGACAATTGAAACTATACAATGATAATTTTTATTTGCTAAAAATCTAATAATTGAAATGGCTGTTGATATATTCTTTATTCTTCCTTCCTTGGAATAATCTTTATTTTTATTAATATTCCTTAAATCATCACCATCTAAGTTAATTATAAATATATCAGGATTTTCTTTTTTTAGATGTTCAATAAGTGAATTAGCTAAAGTAGTTTTTCCACTTCCCGGTTGCCCTGTAAGCCAACAAATCATTAGCTTTCAAAAATAAATAATTCTTTGCGGTTTATATAACATTCAAAAATAAATGACACTGCAAAGACAAAAATAAAAACTAATATTATAGCTCTTAATGGAGAAGTTCCTGCCTTATATGAAGATACAGACGGTGCATCTAGCAAAAAAATTGATGAAGTACTATCTTTTGCGTCAATTTTTGATATCTCTAATTGATCGCTTAAATTGGCTAACAATTGTGTTTGTAAAGTAATATTTCTTTGAATTCTATCTTTTTGAATCAAAAGATTTGGCGAATCTAGATTTTTATTCTTATTAAGAAAATCAATCATTTCATTTTCAAAATTCTCTAAATCATTTTTTACCTGATTAACTCTATCATTAATAAAATTTCTTTTTTCAATTGCCTTTGTATTTGTTATTTCATTTGAATATGATATTGTAGAGCTATAAACAGCATTAGCAATTTGCTCAGGTAAAAAAGCATCTCTTCTTAATGTCACAGTAATTGTATGTAAATTAGTTAGTCTTTCCTCTTTGTGTGATATGCTATTTCGTAATTTTTTCTTAGTGAAGTCTAGTTTTCTTTCGTCAATACTTAAATTTTTATTTAACATATATTGATTGTCAACTTTTTTTATAAAGTTTAATGGGTTTATAGAAAAAATTTTGTTGTAATCCTCAGACCAAAGCTGCACCAAAGTTTGATCTTTGCCATTTATATTATACGTTTTAAGAGATATTTCATTAAGAAATTTGTCAGAAGTAATGTAGTCTTCAATTGAAAAATTTAAACTCTCATCTCCAGTTATAACACCAATAAAGGGTGTAAATAGAGAAGATTCGGAAGCTTTTTTATAATCGGTGTAAAAGGACACCTTAGCAGAATAAGATGGAGTTTTTAAAAAAGTAAAATATAATATGAGGAGTAAAATAGCAAATAAAGGTATTTTAATAATTTTCCAAAAAATCAGTTTTAAAAAAATAATTAAGTTTTTTAAACTAATATTTTCATTCTTGATAATTGGATTATACAATTTTTTTCCTAGTATTTAATTATTATTATTTTCTACAATTATAAGAATAGCTGCAATGTTAGCAAGTGTTGAAGATAAATCAGCTATAAAAGATGTTATATCAAACTCATCTGGGTCAGGATCTACGGGTACAAAAACTGAATCGCCAGGAAAAATTCTTTTTGCTCTTCCTCTAAATAAATTGGCTTTTTCAATCTCTCCATTAGCTCTAATTACATAAGCTCTTGATTTCATGCTATAAGGTTTATAACCACCAGCCAACTCAATTGCCTTAGACATAGTGATGCTCCTGGAGCTAGATTGTGCAATTAATCCAGGGTTATAAACATTTCCATCTACTCTTATTACATTTGTCTTCGGTAAAACATTTATAACATTATCGTTTGAAATTTCAAAATCTAAATTGATATTTGTTACTAGCTCGCTTTCTAGAATTTCATTGCCTTCTTCATCAATTCTTAAAAGAGGTTTAGAAACTGAAAGATTATTAATTGTTCCTAATTCTGTAATTCCTCCAGCTTTCTTTATAGCTTCAGCAAGAGTTAATCCCTGTTTTAGTGGGTATGTCCCCGGTTTTTTGACTTCACCATTAATTGTATAAGTAAAATTGTTGTAATAATTAGAATTTTCATAAACAAAAATTTGATCATTAATTTTAACGTCAAATTTTGCAGCATCCTTATATTTTACAGAAAATTCCTCTGAATAAAATTGATTTTCATCTAACCTTAAAATAACAATAGTATCAAAAATGGATTTTCTGAAAATTGGATCATTAAATCCTCCAGCTAAATCAAGAACTTCTTTGAGTGAAAGAGCTCTACGCACATTATTAGATTCAGTTGTAACATCAACTTCAAAAGCTGGATAAGCTCCTGGGGAAACAACTCTCCCAAAAATATTTACATCTGTATCATTATCAGCGATAGACAAAACAGAAATTTTTGAACCATTACTTATCAATATACCATTAGCCAAGGAAAGGTTTATTATTGAATTAGTTCTTGCTATATCATCAGAAATACGATTTTGAACAGGTAAAATTTGCTTTAAAATTGCTTTTTTACTAGCAGCAGGGTTCAGTCCTCCTGCATATTCAATTAAGCTCTGAATAGACTCATCTTCGAGTAGTTCGTAAAATCCAGGAGATACTACTTCTCCATCTATTTCAACACGGTTTATTATTGTCGGTATATGAATAACATCTCCATCTAATATTCTTATGTTTGCAAAATTATTTTTACCATCGCTAAAGAATGAATAGAAGTCTATTTTAGATATTACTTCCCCATTTCTAATCAACTCAATGTTTCTTAGGGATCCATCTAAATGCAAACCACCTGCTTGTCCAATTGCAGTAAAAACATCAGCAAATGGATGAATTAGGTTTATCCCAGGATTCTTGGAATGTCCAGAAAAATATACATTTATAGACTTTAATTCTCCTATAGATAATCTTACATTAGTAGAGTTATTAGGATCATTAATTGTTGCATAAATTCTAGATAATTCTTCTGTTAAAATTGACTCTGCTTCTTTAATAGTTTTATTAGATAAATTAATAAAACCAATACTATCATAATAAATTAGCCCATCTTTATTAATAAGAAGAGTGGTTTGAATATTAATTTCTCCCCAAATAGTCAAATACAACTCGTCTCCAGGGCCTAACTTATAATCAGATGGTGCTGGAAGGTTATCAAAGAAAGCTATGTCTCGATTAAAATATTCATAGCCAAAATAAGCACTTTCTTTAACCTCCGTAATTGATTTTTCAATCTCTACAATTTCAGGGATATCAATTGGATCTATGTCAGAAATACTTTTGTCAAGCTCGCTAAAGGCTTTTAATTCATCTCTCATTTCATCTAATTGTTCATTTCCAAGAGATTTCAAATCAGAAATAGAGACTTGAGCAAGAATGATATTAAACATCATTATAAGAGTAAGCATTATCTTTTTCATGTTTTGAATTTAGTTTTAAATAACATGTTTACAAATCTTTCTTTGATATTAAATTAGGTTAAATTTATAAGCTAATATATGTCTATTAAAAAAATACTATTTGTTTTCGGCACTCGACCTGAGGCTATAAAAGTTGCTCCTTTAATAAAAGAATTCAAGAATAATAAAAACTTCAATGTGTGTGTAGTATCAACTGGTCAACATAAAGAAATGCTAAATCAAGTAATTGATTTTTTTAATATTCAAGTTGATTATGAATTAAATCTAATGACCCCAAATCAATCACTTAATCAGCTATCAGGAAAGATTCTTGATTCTTTAAAAAGTGTTTTAGATAAAGAAAAACCAGATTATGTATTTGTACATGGCGATACAACAACAACTGCTTTTGCATCAATCGCTTCTTTTTATAATCAGATTAAAATCTGCCATATTGAAGCTGGCTTAAGAACATTTAATAAATATTCACCTTTTCCTGAAGAAATTAATAGATCTATTACTGGAAGATTAGCAGATATACACTTTGCTCCAACAGAAAAAGCAGCTAATAATTTGCTGTTAGAAAATATTGATAAAAATTCAATTGTTGTAACTGGCAATACTGTAATTGATGCATTGTTAGATGGTGTTGAAATAATAAAAAATTATAAAGATGAAGAAATAGATAAACTGAAAAAAATTGTAGATAATAAAAAAAAGACAATATTAATTACTGGCCATAGAAGAGAAAATTTTGGTAAAGGATTTGAAAATATTTGTAGTGCAATTCTTGAACTATCTAATAATGATAGTGTAAATTTAATATATCCTGTTCATCTAAATCCTAACGTTAAAGATATTGTTTATAAAATGCTTTCTAATAGAAAAAATATCCATTTAATTAATCCTTTAAGTTACCCAGCATTTATATGGTTAATGAGTAAATCACATATAATATTGACAGATAGTGGTGGCATACAAGAAGAAGCTCCATCTTTAGGAGTGCCAGTATTAGTGATGAGAGATAATACGGAGAGACCAGAAGGTGTTGCTGCCAAAACAGCAATATTGGTAGGAACCAAAAAAGAAAAAATTGTCTCAAATGTTAACAATCTTTTAAATAATGAATCAGAATATGAAAAAATAAGTATGAAAAAAAATCCATATGGAAATGGGAATGCTTCAAAAACTATTATGGAGCATATAATAAGTCATGGATAGAACAAAAATTTGTGTTATGGGGTTAGGCTATATTGGCCTTCCAACCGCAGCATTGCTAGCTAATAAAGGATTTGAAGTTGAAGGCGTAGATATTAATAAGTCTATAGTTGAAACTATAAATGAAGGTAATATTCATATTGTTGAGCCAGGTTTAGATAAATATGTTAAAAAAGCTGTAATAAATAAAAAACTTCATGCAAGCTTACAACCTTCAATTGCAGATATTTTTATTATTGCAGTTCCAACACCCTTCCATGAAGGCTTTAAACCGAATATTGATTATATCATTGAAGCCACCAAAGCAATTGCCCCTTTTGTTAGGGAAAATAATATTGTCATCTTAGAATCAACATCTCCAGTTGGAACAACTGAAAAAGTTGGTCAAACACTTCAAGCTGAAGGAATTGATATATCAGAAATTTTTATTGCACATTGCCCTGAAAGAGTTTTGCCAGGCAATATAATGAATGAGTTGGTAGAAAATGATAGGATTGTTGGAGGCATTGATAGGCAATCAACAATTGAGGCAATAAAATTCTATGAAAAATTTGTAAATGGGGAAATCTTTTCCACAGATTCTAAGACTGCTGAAATGGCTAAACTTACTGAAAATAGTTTTAGAGATGTAAATATTGCTTTTGCAAACGAATTATCAATTCTTTGTGATAATTTAAATATAGATGTCAATGAATTAATTAGACTTGCAAATAGACATCCCAGAGTAGATATTTTGAATCCTGGGCCAGGAGTGGGAGGACATTGTATAGCAGTAGACCCATGGTTTATAATCAATAAAGATCCAGAAAATGCTAGAATTATCAAAACAGCTAGAGAAATCAATCTTTACAAGACAGAATGGGTAATTGAAAAAATAGACAATGAAGCACAAAAGCTAGAGAGAAAGAATCGTAAAAAACCCAAGATAGCATGTTTTGGATTAGCATTTAAGCCGGACATAGATGATTTAAGGGGATCACCTGCCATGCATGTGGCAAGAACATTAAAATCATATGGCTACGAAATACTTGCAGTAGAACCTAATATAGATTATCATGATGACTTTGAAATTTTTCATCATGATAAAGCGATTAATAATGCCGATTTAATAATAATTTTAGTTGCTCACAAAGAGTTTAAAGGATTAAATATAGAAACGAATTTTGATTTTTGTGGATTATTAGACGTTTTCTGAAAGTCTCGATATAGCGATTAATCTTTCAATAGATGTTAGATTTCATTCAGATATTTAAAATAAAATACTAATAATAAGATTATTACAGAGCATCCATGAATGAAAACGACACTCAAAGCAAACAATTCTAAATTAGCATTGCTTGGGATTGATTGTAGAATGAAAAGAAGCATAATACTAAAAAACAAACTAATCTTTAAATATTTCATTCTATTTCCGATGCTAACCCATAATATTTTTACCAACGAGTCCAAATTAATAAATAAAAAGTAAGATGAAAAAATAGGAAGAATTGTAGCTAATAGAATATATTCATCAGTAAACATTATGTTTACAATCTCATAAGAAAAAAAAGATATAAATATTGCAAGCATAAATACTGGCAAAGTAGAAAATAGAAGATAGCTTGATATCAGATGTTTTATATCACCTCTTTTTTTGTTAATTAACGCATTGGATAGATCGCTTCTCCACACTCTTACTACTTGTCCTTGAAAAATTGTAATTATCAATATTATTTGCCAACCAGCTGAATAAATTCCTAACTGCTCCATTCCTAGCTTATTCTCAAGTATCACCCTACTAAATCCTCCATAAGCAAAAGTTGATAGCTGAATTAATACGAGTGGTAAATTTTCTTTTACAACCATGTAAACATTTTGAATGTTTTCGATTCCAAAGTTTTTTATCAAATTGAAATTATCTTTAATCTGAAATAATAAACTGCAAAGAGTAGCAACCAATAAACATGAAAAAATTGTTAAAATATCTAATGAATGTGTATATAACAAAAATCCAACTAAAGACAAATAAAACATTCTTTCTATAAAATATATTTTTGCGTATCTAATATTCTTTTTTGATATTTCATAAAATTCCCATACTCTAAAGTTCGCTAAAGTTAAAGCAATTAAACCAATGA
>MDSX01039611.1_pt1 | contig 28095 bp, 15 predicted proteins | sample 811141 | NCBI WGS metagenome assembly MDSX01 (sample SAMN05326642, study PRJNA326480) | marine metagenome | isolation source: seawater | place: Atlantic Ocean: South East | collected 2010
GTAATTTTTGCAGCATCTTTTTTACAAGATGTTTTTTGAACCCATTGCGCACTGGCTACCGTAGAGCTCAATGCTAAAATAAAAAGTAATTTTTTCATAATGTTGTTTGTTTAGTTTAATCAAACTTAAAAAAAATTATTAAATATTTTTAAAAAACAACTTGTTAAATTGCATTTTGCAACAAAAAACTAAAAAAAAGACTAAATAGAGCATTATAAAAACTCAAAAAAAACCTACAAACGTGAATTATATTGTTTTTAAATGACAAAAAACTTTATTTTTTGATTTAATCTATTAAATATAGGAATTTTTTGTTAAATTTAAGCAAACTAAAAATAATCAAAACAATACAAAATGGAACATTTAATCCCAAACAACAAACACAACAAACCTGAAAATCATGCTCATGAAACTCATATGGGCAAGGACCTCGAAAATGCTATGAGAATGATTATGAATGGAGGGGTAAACGAAGAAAATTTAGAAGAAACAATGGAACATTTAGGCATCAATCTTGATGATTACAGAGATGAAACTGGGAAGGTTATCTGTCCTGTTTCTGTAGAGGAGCGCAGCAAGCTTAAAATAAAACTAGCAGCTCTAAAAAACGATCCAAACACCCATCACTAGAGGTAAAAGATTACCTTATTAAAATTGAAAATTTAATGATTGTCCATGAAAAAAATAAAAGATTCGTCCATTAGAGCGGATGATTTTATGACGAACTCTATCGTCATAACCCGTCCTATATACTCTTACGTGCTCATCGTGTTTATTATTGCTACTTTAATTGCATTGGTATGGGGTATATTTGGCTCAATTCCTCAAAGAATTGAAGGTATGGGTGAAATAGGGACGTTATCTGGATTGGAAAGAGTCCTTCCTTCCTTCGAGGGACAAATAAAAAGTGTCAATTTTAAAAATGGTGATACTGTTCATACTGGCGATGTTTTATTTGTCCTTGAAAAAACAGAAATTGATCAAGGGATTGAAAACTTGAAGCTTTCAATTAAGCAATTAGAACAACAGAAGGCTTTGATATCTGGTAGAATTTACAAAAGTGCTGCCCTCAAAAAAGAAGCAAATACCCTTGCTAAGTCAAGGTTAAACAAAAGCATTGAACAGTTGGATAAAGACATCGCCTTTTACGAGAAGAAAGAAGCTGATGATAAACAATTATATCAAAAAGGACTAATTACCCGTGAACAGTATTTTTCGTCCAAAACAGATTTGGTTGCATTGAAAAATAAAAAAATCAGTGCAAAAGAACAATTAAGTTTAATTTCACTCAATAAAGAAGAAGTAGAATTTAATAATATTTTCGACGAAAATGATATTTCAAATCAAATTGAAGTACTAAAATCTTCATTAGTTGAATTAGAAAAAAACTATAAACTTCAAACAGAAATTGTAGCTAATTCAAATGGCGTTATTGGAGAAATAAGCGGAAGAATTGGAGATGTGATTTCTCCAGGATATAACTTAGGCACCATTAATTATCAAGGTAAAGATCTAAAAAATTACGTATTAAATCTATACGTTCCTTATGATGCAAATGAACCTATTAAAAAAGGTATGAGTGTAGATATTCAACCTTTTAATGTAGATCATAACAAATATGGATGGCTTCAAGGAAAGGTGAACTATGTTAGTTCTGTTCCTGCAGATGATTATGCTATGCTTGAAACCTTGGGAAATAAAAACGTAGTTGAGTTAATTGATTTTCGTGGTTCAACCTATAAGGTTGTTGTAATATTAGAAACAGATCCAAATACCTTCAGTGGTTTCAAATGGTCAAATAACAAAGGGCCTCAAATTAAATTAAAGACAGGTCAATTAAGTCTTGCTTATGTTAATGTAAAAGTCAAGGCTCCCATCGATTTCGTTTTACCGATTTTTAATGATTATTTTAATTAAAACTAATCTAATAATTTAGTTTTTACCATTCAAAATATGAAGAAAACACCCGTTTTTTTAGAATCTAGTAAAGGAGAATCTGGTGCAATTTGTCTGGCTATGGTTTTGGGTCATTTTGGTTCTTTTCCTAGTTTGAATGTTATTAAAAGCGCTTGTAGTTCTAATGGTAATGAAATATTATCTGAAAATTTACATCAAACTGCTATTGCTTTTGGTTTCACTGTAAAAGAAAATTCAAATTCTTTTGAAGAAATTTTTGTAGATTCACCAGTTATTGTAAAATTAAAGGGTAATAAATATGTCCTAATTACTGAGGAACACAAAAACTTTTTCATCGTTCACGATCCTGAAAAAGGGCTTGAAAAAGTTAAAAAAAATCAATTAAAATCTTCTTTTGATTACTGGTCACTCCAAGCATCACCGAGCGATGAATTTAAAATTATAAAGCAAAGCAGTACTTTTACAAATGAACTGACCAATCGAATTAAACCTAATATTAAAGGGATACTTTTTGTTTTAATCAGTGGATTGATTTTGTTGACTCCTGCAATACTAATTCCCTCATTTAATAAATTATTTTTTGATGATATTATAATTCTAAATCAAAAACAGTGGTTTTACCCAATGTTAAGTATTTTAGGAATATTTGTCATTTTTGGATGTCTGCTAGTTTATTTGCAACAGTGGATTTTACTTAAAGTGGAGCTTAAATCGAGTTTAATTGAATCAACAAAATTTGTAATACATGTCTTTAAATTACCCTATGATTATTTTTTCAATCATTCAAATGCTGAAACTATAAAAAGAATAGCACTTAATAATTCTGTTGCAACACTTTTAACCAGGCAACTAACAACCACTGTTTTAAATTTTATAACTATTATTTTTTATGGTATTGTCATGCTAAAATATAATTGGTTACTCTCAATAGTAGGGGTAGCCATAATGCTTTTTAATCTTTTTGCCCTTCGTTATTTTTCTCACAAAAGAACGGCGTTGAACCAATCCTTATTTAAAAAAAAACAATTAACATTTAACGTTGCTACAAATGGAATTAAGCAGATAGAAACTCTTAAGGCATCCGGTGCTGAAAACGATTTTTTTGCGTTGTGGTCAAGCCATTTGATTAGTGCAATTAATGATGATCAAAAACTAGGTGTATCGAATCGGATTCTTGCTGTTTTGCCAGAATTCATTTCTCAAATAAATAATGTTGTGATCCTTTTTTTAGGGGGACTACTTATCATGAGCGGTGAAATTACTGTTGGTGTATTTCTTGCATTACAAAGCTTTATTTCCAATTTTTCATCCCCAGTTAAAAATATAGTTAATTTTACAGGACAAATCCAACTCAATAAATCAAATATTAATAACTTATTAGATACTACTCAAGAACCTATTGATGCTTTTTGTGATGATAACCTTAAAGAATCAATCGATAACATATCAACAGAAAACTCAAAACTTTCTGGAAAATTAGAAGTAAAAAATATTAGTTTTGGTTACAGTCAATTTAGTCCTCCTCTAATTAAAAACTTTTCTTTAACTGCATATCCAGGTAAACGAATAGCTTTAGTTGGAGCTTCAGGTTCTGGAAAATCTACATTGCTAAAAGTTTTATCTGGACTCTACTCTCCTTTATCAGGAGAAATTAATTATGATGATAAACCAATTCATACACTAAATAAGGACGTATTTCGAAACTCCATATCTATCGTAGAACAAGACTCCTTCTTTTTTACTGGAACTGTTTCGGATAATATTACCATGTGGAATAGATCTATTGATAGTTCAAAAATAATTCAAGCTGCAAAAGATGCAAAAATACACTCTATTGTTTCTCAAAGAAATGGCGCATATGATTCAAAAGTGGCTCCAGGTGGTAAAAACTTTAGTGGTGGACAAAAACAACGTCTAGATATTGCAAGGTCTCTAGTTACAGAACCTTCAATTTTGTTTTTAGATGAAGCGACCTCAGCACTAGATACGGAGACGGAAAAGTTTGTAATGAATAACTTTCTAAAAAGAAGTTGTACAACAATTACTATAGCTCATCGTCTTAGCACCATAAAAGATTTTGATGAGATTATAGTATTAGAGAAAGGAGTTGTAGTACAACGAGGAGTCCATAGTTATTTGATTGAGGATGAAAATGGATTGTATTATAATTTATTAAAAAACTCATAATGCCTAGTTAGATGAAAAATAAAAAATTATCGGATACAGAAAACTTAACTAGCAAAGCTTCAAAAAGTGTTACGTCTAATTATTTTTTTAGGAAGCGTTCAAGGGACAGAGCATTTCAAAATCTAATTGATGTTGTTCCTTCTAATAAAAATTCCATCCAAAAATTTGAATTCGATCCCAATGAATCTGATGAATCTTTATTGTTGAAAACATGCAATCTAATCGGGAATATTGAAAAAATAAAATTCATTCAAGGGTTTAAAAACTCTTCACAAGCATGGAGTCCGTTAAAAAAAATATTGAGAGCCTCTAACATAAGGTCTAGAAAAATATATTTGAAAAATAATTGGTGGAAATCTGATCACGGCCACTTACTCGCTTTTCTAAAAGACGAAAAAGCTCCTGTAGCGCTAATCCGAAAAAATAAAAAATATATTCTTATAAATATTAAAACTGGAACAGAAGTTTCAGTGAGCAAAGAAATATCAGAAAATATTAGTAATGAAGCTCATTCTTTTTTCTCTCCGTTACCTAATGGAAAGATAAGCCAATTAGCATTGCTGAAATTTATTTTGGCGTTTACAAAAAAAGATATTCTTTTCTTTTTTATACTAGGTGTATTTGGAGCCGTTTTATCGCTTTTTATACCTATAATGTCTGGTTACATATTTAGTGTAATTGTACCTGGAGGACTAAGGGGAAGTCTTTTTGAAATAATTGGAATTTTATTGACCATAGTAACTCTTTTAGGGATCACAAACATTGCGAGAGCTCTTGCAGTGTTGAGGTTTGAAGGTAAATCAAGTTATAAACTTCAATCTGCTGTTTGGGATCGAATTTTGTCTCTTAAAGTTCCCTTTTTTAATAAGTATGATCCCGGAAATTTAGCACAAAGAAGTTTGAGTATTGAAAAGATCAGACAAATTTTATCTGCAAATGTAATGACCGCAATGGTTTCAGCGATATTTTCTATTTTTTATTTAGGATTAATGCTTTATTACGATTTAAAACTGACCTTACTTGCACTTTGTTTAGGTTTGATTGTTGCAGGATTTACACTAACTATTAGTAGGTTAGCATATAAGCATGTAGCCGGTTATATGCGAATGCAGGCTATAATTTCGGGTGTAATGATGATGATGATTAGTGGAATTTCAAAAATAAGAATGACTGCTTCCGAAGATAAAGTATTTAATATTTGGGCTGACAAATTTTCAAAGCAAAAAAAACATTATGCAGACAAACAAAAATTAATAATTATTGCCTCTGTTTTCACCTATGGTTTCCCAATATTAGCAACTCTTTTAATTTACATTAGAATTCATGCCCTTTTAACACTTCCTAATTCCATTTTTAATATTGGTGATTTTATTGCATTCAATTCTGCTTATTTGAGTTTTCAAGGAGCATTAATTAGCGCATTTATGGTTACGGTTCCAATAATGAGTATAAAACCTGCTCTAGAGTTACTTAGACCTATACTGGAGGCCGATACAGAGGATTACACCAACAAAAAAGACATTGGTGTTTTAACCGGTGCTATTGAAATATCCAACCTGAATTTTAAATACAGCGATAGCGATAAAATCATTCTAAAAAATATAAATCTCAAAATAAATGAAGGAGAATTTATTGCGATTGTTGGAGAATCAGGTTCTGGAAAATCTACCCTATTAAGAATTTTGCTTGGTTTCGAAGAATATCAACAAGGAACAGTTTCATATAACGGAACTGATATGAAAAATATAGATATACGAAACGTCAGGGATCAAACTGGTGTTGTTTTACAAGACGGAAAAATTATGGAAGGAACTGTTTTGTATAATATTGTTGGAACATCAGATTACACCGTTGAAGAAGCTTGGGCGGCAGCTAAGATGGCTGGTTGTGATAAGGATATAGAAGGATTAGAACAACAAATGAACACTGTACTTCCTGCTGGCGGCGGAGTTTTATCTGGTGGTCAACAACAACGAATTGTGATCGCTCGTGCAATAATTAGAGACCCAAAACTAATCATATTTGATGAAGCTACAAGCGCACTAGATAATGATACACAAAAAACAGTTACCGAAAACTTAGACAAATTAAAAGTTACAAAAATTGTTATTGCGCACCGACTAAGCACCATTAAAAATGCAGATACTATTGTCGTTCTTGAAAATGGTGAAATTACAGAAAAAGGTACTTATGATAGCTTAGTGAAAAACAAATCGTTTTTCTATAATTTAGTAAAGAATCAAATGAATTAAACACGAAACAATGAAAGGTAATTTTATTTTTTTTATTTTACTAGTCTTAATAACATCCCATTTTGAACTAAGAGCACAAGACAACTTAATCTCTTTTCAAAAGATATTAAATGAGGGTTTTGAGAATAACTTTGATATAAAATTAAAACAATTATCCCTAACAAAATCGGATTACACACTTCAAAAAGCAAGTGGTTTTTTAAATCCCTTTATTGATTCAGAAGTAGTTTATGGTGAAGGCACTAATCCATCTTTTGATAATGATGGAACTATGTACGCGACATCTAATTTCGTCATTCCAACTAAATTTGGTGTCAACTTTTACACCGGGTTTAAATTAGAGAGGACTACAGAAATAGATAACGGTGCAAATACTTTATTCAATGGATCTGGAGCCTATGCAGGAATTATTATCCCCTTACTAAAAGATTTAGGCAAATACAATTCTGAAAATTCTTTTATTGAGGTTTCAAAAGTGAATCAAAAAGCTTTAGAAGAACAATTTTCAAACGAAATACTACTTTATTTTAACGAATTGTTAAACAACTATCTTACTTTGAAGGAAGTGGTTGAAGAGAACAAAATTGATAAAGATATCCTTGTTGAATCAAAAAAATACAAAGATGACATCGACTTATTGGCGGATAATGACAGAATTCCTTTGGTTGAAAAAAATAGAGCAAGCTCTTTTTACAACACTAAAATATTAGTTGTTAATCTTTCGAACATAACTGTTTTAGAAGTTTATTATGACACCAAGTTTATTTTAGGGTTAAATAATAATAAAAATAATGATTCTGTTCCTGTATTAATTGATGAAGTAGCCGATCCAAATAAAGAAAAATTATTAATGTATATAAATAGAAAAAAAAACTCGCTAGATTCAATTATAAAAAGTACACCACAGTATAAAAATATCTCTTTAGGTATTGATCAAAATGAAATATTATTAAACAATGCAAAAAATCAAAGAAAAAATCTACTAAATCTAGATGTTAGAGTTTCACAATTTGGAAGTTATGAAAATGGAGCTTACAATTTAAATTCTACTTTTAATTCTAATCCGGGAAATAGTGTTTTAGTATCCCTAAAACATAACATGCCTATTAAAAATGAAAAACAAAAAGGAGCCTATTTAGAACAATTAATTGAGTATGATTTATCTAAAACATACCTAGAAAAATATCTTTACGAAACATCAACAAATGTTAGGTTGTCCTTGGCACTTTTAAACGAAAAAATTAAATTATATTTTCAAACAAAGGAACTTGTTGAATTAATAAAACAAACTTCTCAAGACGAAATAAACAAATTCAAATTAGGTAATTCAACACAAATAGATATCATAAATAGTCTCAACAATTATTTCTTATCACGTAAGAAATTGAATGCCTATAAGTACGATGTTTGGAGAACTTATGTTAGCATTAAATTTCAGTTAGGAGAATTGCCCAAAAATCAAAATGACTTAAATGAATTTTTATTTTCTGATTTTCTTTTAGTAAAATAAAAAAATAATACTTCTAATGGAATTAATCAATAAAATTTCAGATCATTTAAAAAAAAAAAAAACTAAACTTGCTGTCGTATTTGGTTCTGAGGAAATTACCTACGAAGAACTTCGTGTTAAAGTAAATTTATTAGCAAGTTATCTTCAAGAAAAAAAAATAAGAAAAGGCAAAATTGTCACTATTTTTCTGAGCCCTAGTATAGAATTTGTAATAAGCGTTTTAGCTGTTTTAAAAACAGGTGCTGCTTATATACCAATTTCTAAAGAGACTCCTCTTGAGAGGATACAAAAAATTATAAAATCATCTGAAAGTAATTTAATTATTTTTAATGGAGAACAACAGATGTTTTTTAAAAAATTAGATTGTGATATTTTAAATTTTGAAACGTTAGATTTTAGCAAACAACATAAAGATGTTACGGTTCAAATTCAGGAGAACGATTTAGCTTATATCCTTTTCACATCAGGGTCAACTGGCCAACCCAAAGGGGTTAAAATAAGTCATAAAAATCTATCTTATTATAGTTCTTGGACTAAGGCTTTTTTTAAAACTAATATAAATAACAAACTACCACTAACTTCTGATATTAATTTTGCAGCAGCGGTATCGCAATTATTTATGTCATTATCCTCCGGAGAAACATTGCATATAGTTGCAAATTGTTTAAACAATCCTGAGAAATTATTTATGTGGTATTCAAAAAACCCTGAATTTGGTTTTTATTGCGTTCCATCTGTATGGTCTTTAGCAATTGATTGGTTTAAAAAAAACAAAAAAACAACAAACCCACCAAAAGCTTTATTTCTGTCTGGCGAGGACATTACTCAAAACCTCATCAAAGAAACTCAAAAAGTATTTCCAAAACTCCCTATTTGGAATTTATATGGACCAACAGAAGCAGTAGCAAATTTGAGTTACAAAAAGATTCTATCTGAAAAAGAAATATCTATTGGGGTTCCTTTACCTAAGACTAGATTTTATGTCATTGGAAAAAACAAGAAAGAGGTCACATCTGGTCAGCGCGGGCTGCTATATGCCTCTGGCCCAGGAATTTCCAGCGGATACTTTAACGACAAAAAATTAACAGAAAAAAACTTCTTTAAATTCGAGTCTCAAAAAGACGGCATTGTAACGGTTTATAATACTGGAGATATCGTATGTAAAGTGAAGAAAAACGATTACTTATTTTTAGGAAGAGAAGATCAACAAATTAAAATTAATGGCCAAAGAATTGAAATCGGTGAGATTGAAAATACCTTGTCAAACCACTCTTTAATATCAAATTGCATTATTATTTATTCCGACAAAAGTATTATTGCATATATTAAACCTAAATCCTCAACAGATCTTGAAATTGAATCTTTAAGAAGTTTTTTGCTTCAATTTTTACCGAGTGTAGCAATTCCTGAAAAATGGGTTTTTGTTGATGAATTTCCGATTTTAGCCAATGGTAAAATTAACAGAAAAAAACTGCCAGAAATTCAATTTTCGAGACCAAAATTAAAAACAAAACATATTCAAGCTTCAAATATAGAAGAGGAGAAAATGCTTGGATTATTTGAACATATATTAAACATCAAGGGACTTGGAATACAAGACAATTTTTTTAATTTGGGAGGTAATTCTTTAAAAGTAGTTTCGTTGCTAATAGCTATTGAAGAAGTTTTTTATCAAAAACTAAATTTTCAAATAATATTTAATAATCCTACACCAGAAAAATTATTAAAATCATTTTCAAAAAATCAAACAACTACACCTGGCACCTCTTTTTCAAAAAAAGAAATATATGGAAAAACATCACTAAGCGTTCAACAAAAGGCGCTGTTTTTCTACCAACAAGCAAATCCAAATAACACTTCCTACAATATTGCCTATTCCATAAAATTAAGCGGTTCAATAACCATTGATCGTTTAACAAAGTCAATTCAAAAAATATTCTCCTCAAACGAACTTTTATCATCTAAAATTATAATTGACAATAAACAGCCTTTTTTTAAATATGAAAAAAAAGACATAGCGTTAGTTGCAGAAACATTAGAACTCCTACCCGATTCAGAAAAAGAAAATTTTGCAAACAATAGTATTTCTAATATTGCCACAATACCATTCAAACTGAACAGTAATTTGTTTAAGTTTAAGTTGTTCAAAGTATCTTCTAAAATATATATTTTAGGGTTTGTAGTGAATCATATTATTTTTGATGGAGAATCACTTCCAAATTTTATACACCAGTTAATTTATTTTTACGGCGATAAAAAAAGTGATAAAACAACTATAACTATCCCCTCTTTTAAAGAAATTACTTCGTTAAGAAATCAATACGAAAAGACAGAAAAATATAAAGAAAGTTTAGGTTTTTGGAAGCGTTACCTGAAAGAGGTAAAAGAAATAAATGGTTTCCCAAAATTATATTTAAATAAAAAAAATACCGCTTTTGAATCTGGAACTATTTCAACAAATATTGATGCTGATTTGAGAAAAAAACTAAAGCGTGTATCTCTCAAAGAAAATATAACTCTGAACGTGCTTTTATTGAGCGCTTTTGTAACAACACTAAACAAAATTGGCAGAAAAGAAGAGTATCTTATTGCAGTTCCTTTTTCAAATAGATTGTCTAAAGCAGAACAAGAATGCATAGGCTATCTATCTAATACCCTTTTTATTAGATCCACAGTAAATTCTACGAAAACATTTTCCTCGTTAGCAAAGCAACTAAAATCTGATATTATACAAATACTAGATCATCAACAAATACCCTTTGATGAACTCATTAAAATCCTCAGGAAAAATGAGGTTAATTTAACGATGCCTGCTTTCAAACTACTTTTTACTTATCATCAAAAAGATAAATACTCTTTGAAATCTAGCAAATTAGATATTGACGCCAAAGAAGTTGAAAATAAAAATTCGAAGTGCGAATTACAATTTGAATGTTTCGATGATTCAGATATGATTGAACTAAAGGTCACTTATGATAAAAAAATAATAGATGAGCCTATTGCACTACAGTTTGTAAGAATATTAAAACAAATTTTAATAAACATTATAGAAGATTTTAATTCAGAGTTAAGTGTAATCCCAAAAATTTGGAAATCAGAAAAAGATGCTATTTTAGAAAGTAGTATCGGTCGAAACGTTGATTTTAAAAGAGAATTAACCTTGTTTAATTTATTTAAAAAAGCTTGGGAAAAGTATCCTAATTTAACAGCTATCAACTTCTACAATACTGATTTAAGTTATGACCAATTGATGAAAAAAACATCACTAATAGTCACTTATCTTGAAAAAATAAAACTTAATAAAAATCATCCTGTTGCTATTTATATGGACCATTGTCCTGAAATGATAATTGCAAAGTTAGCTTTAGCTGCTATTGCCGTTCCTTATATTCCTTTAGACCCTGTTTATCCTAAAAAACGAAATTTACGCATAATTCAAGATGCTAATGTTGATTGCGTGCTAACAACTTCTAATGAAGCTATTAAATTCCTGGAAGAAAATAATCAAATTGTATTTATTGATAAGGTGATAACAAATAATGAAAAGGTTAAAAACATAATCCCTAAAGTAACAAAAAAAGATTTGTTATATTTGATATATACATCAGGATCTACCGGAAAACCAAAAGGTGTTATGGTCCCCAATAAAGGTGTAGCTAACTATTTGTTGTGGATGAAAGACTTCTTTGAGGTTGATACCAATTCAAAGATATTAGCAAAAACCTCTATAAGTTTTGATATTTCAGTTTGGGAATTATTTCTACCGCTGATATCGGGTGGAACTTTAGTTCTAAAAAAAAGAATAGACCTTGAATCTCCGGAACAAATAGCTTCTGCAGTCGAAGACCATAAAATAACAATTATACAATTTGTTCCCTCAGGTTTGAGATTATTTAACAATGCCAGTAATTTAGAACGATTAACTTCGTTGGAAAATGTTTTTTGCGGAGGAGAAAAAATGCCGACCGCTTTACAAAATGAAGTTTTACAAAATTATAATGGAAAATTACACAATCTATATGGTCCAACAGAGGCAAGTATTTTCATGGCTCACCATACATGTACAGAAAATTTTAACCATTATAATGTTCCCATCGGAAAACCAATATATAATAGCAGTATGTATATTTTAGACGATCATAAAAATCTAGTTCCCCGAGGAATTCCAGGGGATATATATATAGGCGGAAAAATTTTAGCCAATGGTTATTGGAAAAATAAACTTCAAACAAAAAAAGCCTTCGTCACCTATTTGAACGATAATACTCCTGAAATTTTATATAACACAGGAGACATTGGCAGATTGTTACCCGAGGGAAGTTTTGAATTTCAAGGTAGAAATGATAATCAAATAAAAATTAGAGGATATCGAGTCGAATTGGGTGAAATAGAAGCAGCAATTTACTTATATCCAGGAATACTAGAAGTCGTTGCTTACAAGAATATAATTAATGCAGATGATGAAAGATTAAATGCACTGATTGTTGCTAATAGCTTAATCAATTTGGAAGATCTTAAAAAAAGGCTAAGTTCCGATTTACCTAAATATATGATTCCATCATCTGTCATACAAGTATCTGAAGTTCCAAAGCTTCCTAACGGAAAAATAGATTTGAATGCAATACTAGAAGTTAGCCAAAAAAATACGAAGCCTCTCACAAAAACTGAAAAACTGATAGATAGTAACGTAGAATCCTCTATTTTTAAAATTTGGACGGAAGTAATTGGACATGAGAATTTTTCTTTAACGGATAATTTTTTTGATGCAGGCGGTCATTCTGTTTTATTTATTAAAGTAAAAGAACGTTTAGAGAAAAAATTTGGTGTGAATTTTTCAATTGTTGAATTATATCAACATCCAAACATCAAATCAATTGCAGACGAATATCGGAAAAGATATGCCAATGTGATTTCTGATAAAGCAAAAGAAATTAGAGATAGAACCAAATTAAAAAAGCAATCTTTTGGAAGATCAAGAAGAAAATAAAAATAGAATTGCCATCGTTGGTATTGACTGTCGTTTGCCTGGGGCAAATAATAGCAAAGAGTTTTGGGAGAATTTAGTGAATGAAATAGAATCTTTAACAAATTTCACCGAAGAAGAGTTAACTGCTGCAGGAGTTCGTCCCGAGACCTTCAACAATCCGAATTATGTTAGAAGACGTGGAGTTGTGCCCGATGCAGAAATGTTTGATGCAGAATTTTTTAATTTCACCCCCAGAGAGGCAGAATTATTAGATCCTCAACATCGTCTTTTTTAGAATGTGCTTGGCATGCTCTTGAAGATAGTGGTATTAACCCATTTATTACCGATAAAAAAATTGCTGTATTTGGGGGTACAGGATCGCCATATCACCTTCTTGAGACTATTGAAAACGAATCTGTGTTAAAATATGCAAATGGTACATCTATTATCACCAGCAATGATAAGGATTATGTAACAACAAGAGTTTCTTACAAACTAGATTTAAAGGGTCCCAGTATTAATGTACAAAGTGCCTGTTCTACATCTATGGTCAGTATTGTAATGGGGATTGATAGCTTATTAAACTATCAATCAGATGTTGTTTTAGCAGGAGGTGCAACTGTAGAGCTTCCCGTGACAAAAGGATACATGTATCAAGAAGGCAGTTTAGAATCTCCTGACGGAAAATGCCGAACTTTTGACAAAAAAGCACAAGGAACAGTTTTTAGTCGTGGTGGTGGTGTGATAGCGTTAAAGAGATTGGAAGATGCAATAGAAGATAAGGACCATATTTATGCTGTTATTTTAGGAGGAGCAATCAATAATGACGGAAATAGAAAAGCAGGTTACACCGCTCCTAGTATTCAAGGGCAAGTTGAAGTAATCACAGAAGCAATAGAATTTTCAGGAATAAACCCTCGAAGCATATCTATGGTTGAAGCTCATGGCACAGCAACACCCGTTGGTGATCCTATTGAAATTTCTTCACTTACCGAAGCTTTTTCGCAATACACAAATGATAAGCAATTCTGTGCAATAGGTTCTGTAAAAACAAACATTGGTCATACAGACGTTGCATCAGGAATAGCGAGTATTATCAAGACTGCTTACAGTTTGAAATTTGGAGTGATTCCGGCATCTTTAAATTATTCAGAGCCCAATCCATCAATTAATTTTAGTGATAGTCCTTTTTTTGTAAATACAAAAACAACTGATTGGAATAAAGACGATCTTACCCCTAGAAGGGCCTTAGTTAATTCGTTTGGTGTTGGCGGGACAAATGCTTGTGTTATATTAGAGGAACCACCACAACCTCAAAAAACGGAAGAAAGAGATCAGTACGATGCGATGTTCTTATCCGCTCACAATAAGAACTCTTTTGAAACCTACTGCAAGGATTTGAAAAACTTCATCGAATCTCAGCCTGACATCAACTTAAATCAGTTGGCACATACATCAAGAGTGGCAAGAAAAGCGATGAAATACAAGGGAGTTTTCCCATTTATGAATCGCGAAGATTTGTTGAAGAGTTTGGAAAAATCCTCTCCAGTAAAACAGATTACAACAGATAACAAAGAATTGGTATTCATGTTCCCAGGACAAGGAAATCAGTTCATTAATATGGGAAGAGAATTGTATCAAACCGTTCCAGACTTTAAGGAATGTGTAGATCACTGTTCTACCATTTTGAAATCCATCATCAATATTGATATTCGATCGATTATTTTCCCTTCTGAAGAGGACATGGAAAAGTCCAAGAAGCAGATCGACGATACACATATCACCCAGCCAGCGATTTTTATGATCAGCTATGCGATGGCAACTACATTGCAGAACTATGGAATCAAACCAGATAAATTAATTGGACATAGTGTTGGTGAGTATGTTGCCGCCGCGGTTTCTGGAATTATGTCTTTGGAAGACGCACTTAAAGCTGTGGCGGTACGAGGAAAACTTGTATTCGATTTGCCGCAAGGATCTATGTTGGCTGTATTAATGAGCGAAGAAGACCTATTAAAGATCCTTCCAAAGGAACTGTGTGTGGCTGTAATTAATAGTCCTGAATTGGTAGTGGTTTCTGGTGAAACAGAGCATATCGATGCTTTTGCTAAAAAATTAAAAGAGGATAGAGTTTTCAATAAAAAATTATCAACCTCTCATGCATTCCACTCTTCCATGATGGAGCCATGTTTGGATGAGTTTAGTGAGTTCTTTAAGTCTGTTACTCTAAATACACCAAAGATTCCTGTAATTAGTACAGTAACAAGTCAATTAATGACTAATGAGCAAGCACAAGACAGGCAATATTGGATCAATCATGTAGTGGATCCTGTTCGTTTTGGAGCTGCAGCCGATCAAGTATTGGTCAATGATTCCGCAGTCTTTTTTGAGTGCGGACCTGGACAATCTCTAGAATCAGCGATCAAGAGACGATTGAATAAAGATATAAAGCACGCCGTGATTTCTACCTTGAATGACAAAACTGACGCTGTGATCTCCATGGATAATGCGCTAGGGAAATTATGGATGGAAAATATTACTGTAGATTTTGAAACACGATTCAATTCTTCAGAGTTTGAGAAGATGTCATTCCCATTATTGCCATTCAATCGCAGATCTTACTTGGTAGATTTCTCTTCGAAAAAATCATCATCTGCGACTCCAGGAGAAAACTTGAAAACACCGATTGTTGAAGATTGGTATTACACACCAACTTGGAAAAAAACTAGTGCTATTGACTATCTTCCAAAAATTAAAAGAGAGCAAATAGCTACTTCAGAAAAGTGGGTGATCTTCGCCGAAGGCGATTTGTCAAAAGCGATTATACAAAACCTGAGAGAGCAGAATAAAGAATATTTCACAGTTCATAAAGGAAACAGCTATAGCGAAGATGGAAATTCGTTCACCATAGATGCTTTCAGTAAAGATGATTATTCAAAAGTTTTTAAATTCTTAAAAGAGGACGATACCTTGTTAAAAATTGTGTATTCTTGGTCTTATACGTATAATGAAGCTAAGAACAGACTTACCTTGGAGAATGCAGAGGAGAATTTGAATAACAACTTCTACAATATTCTCTATTTACAAAAAGGAATTCTTTCGAATAATATTACGGACAATGTTCGATTGGTAACGCTTATCAACGATGGATTTGATGTGGTAGGAACAGGTTACTCTAATCCAGAGAAAACATTAGCAATAGGACCTACAAAAGTGTTCTACAAAGAGCATATAGGAATTTCTACACAATTGATCAATATTACCCTAGCCAAACCAAACTTAACCAATAAATTGGCAGCTCAGATTATCAAAGAAGTCAATGCAGAAACCGATGAGAATATTATTTCATACTCAGGTATAAACAGGTGGACTCAGACTTTCGAGCAGATTCATATTCCAAACAACCCTTCTAAATTGATCAAAGACAATGGAGTCTATATCATTACTGGAGGTTCAGGAGGTATCGGAAGAGTACTTTCAGAATTGATTGCTAAAAGAGTAAAAGGAGCAACCATAGTTTGGACGGGAAGAAGAGCTTTCCCGGAAAGAGAAGAATGGGAGAAACTTTTGGTGAATAAAGAAACAGATGCAACTCTAAAAGATAAGATTAGAACCATTCAGAAGGTAGAAGAGTTAGGTTCTAAAGTAGCTTATTACAGCGCAGGAGTCTTAGATTTCGACAAGATGAAAGAAACCTTCGATACTGTAGAAGAAAAGTACGGCTCTATTGATGGAGTGGTACATTCGGCAGGAGTTTCAGGAGGAGGAGGAGTTGCATCTATCGAAAATGAGAACATTGCACCAGTAATCAATCCAAAAGTGCAAGGAACACTCATCATTAAAGAGTTATTGAAAGATAGAAAGGTAGATTTTATTCACCTTTATTCTTCTATTACTGCCATTTTAGGTGAAGTAGGTAGAGTTGATTATATTGCAGCAAATTCATTTTTAGATGCTTGTGCAAATGCTCAGGGATGGATGCATGATACCGCCGTGACTGGTTCTATTAACTGGGGTCAGTGGGGAATGGTTGGAATGGCTGCAGACTGGAGATTAGATACCCAAAGAAAGAAGAATAGCAAACCAAAACATAAAACCATTGGTCATTATCCTGAGAATACGCCAATCGAATTGTTATTCTCTCATAAGGATGAAAACACCTCATGTTACAAGGTGCACATCGATGCTGAAAAACAATGGATTTTTAGTGAGCACTTGCTAACAGGTATCCCAACAATGGTGGGAACGTCCTATCTAGATACATTAACAAAATGGAAAGACAAAGAAGGAATCTCTGGAATATTATCATTGAAGGATACTATCTTCTTATCTCCTTTAATGATCTTAAAAGGGATGCCAAAAGATTTGTATCTGTTCTGTGATAAAAAATTAGATGGCACTTACAAATTCTTGTTCAAGAGTATTATGACTGGAAGCGAGGCAACGGCAAAAGAAGGTTGGCAAGATCATTTTAGTGGCGAACTTTCGTTCAAAGAAGGCCAGAAAACTAATAAGGTTGCGGTAAATCAATTGAAGGAAAAAATGCCTGATCAAAATGATGATAAACATACTTTGACGATAACAGATGGAAATAACAAACCTACATTGCAATACAGTAAACGCTGGGATTGTAAAGGAACCATCCACTTAGGAGATAATGAGTGGATCACAAAAATTGAATTGAATGATGAGTTCAAAGATGACTTCTCTCATTTCTTCTTGCATCCTGCAATGATGGATGTTGCTACTTCATCGCACTTCCGTTTTATGAATATCAATAATTCTTACTTACCATTCTCTTATGGAGAAGTAAATCTCTATAAACCATTCGAACAAGAATTGTATGCATATACAAAGACCTCTATGGTGACACCTAAAGAGGATCATTTGGCGTTCGACTTCCAAATTATAAATTTGGAAGGAGAGATTGTTGCGGAAATTCTGAACTGCTCATTCGTGAAATTAGCAAGTATTTCTGATGACTTTGGAAATGAAGATGTACAAGAATTGGAAGCAGATGCTTTAGAAGATGATATCTTGCCAGAAGAAGGAGCACAGGTAATTGATACAATTTTAAGTAATTCTGATCTGACTCAAATGATTGTTTATACGATGGATTTACAATACGATATTGATGATTCTACCCGTTCGGCGCTCATTCAGAAGAGAAAAGATAAGATCTCCAATGTTAAAATGGTTGAAGATATTGATGACAGACCAGATATTGATGAACTATATGTGGCGCCAGAAAATGACATTGAAAAAACCATCTCCATGGTTTGGACGGCCATTTTGGGAATCAATAAGATTGGATTGAATGACTCTTTCAATAGTTTAGGAGGAAATTCATTGTTAGCAATTCAAGTCGTATCTGGAGTCAATGACGAATTGGATGTGACCATTTCTACAGATGAATTTGTAAACAACCCAACTGTTGGAAAATTAGGAGAATTAGTTCTAATGAAGATATTAGGAGAACACTCAACAGAGGAACTAGAGAAACTATTGAATGAATAATTTATGAGTGATTTCTTAAAGAAGCTAAAAAGTTTACCTCCAGAAAAGCAGGCCGAGTTACTAGCCAAACTTACAAAGTCGAAGAACAAGGCAGTAAAGAGTGAGATTGACTTTTTGAAGAACTTTGAGTACTATTTTAAATCAGATATGCCTTTTGATTTTACCATTAGGCAAACAGAAATCTCAGATCCAGAACCTGATTATGTGCAGATTAGAGCCAAGGCATCTAGTTTGAACTTCAGGGACGTGATGATCGCTTCCAAACAATATCCAAGTTCGCCGGGAGTACCAACAAACATGGGCTCGGATTATGCTGGTATTGTTGAGAAAGTAGGAGCAAACGTAAATCATTTAAAACTCGGCGATGAGGTAATCTCTATTCACATTGGACATACAGAAGGTGATGAATTAAGAGACAATTGTCATTTTATCAAAACCTTTAACGTTCACAAGGAATGTGTGTGTTTAAAACCTAAGAACGTTTCTTTTGTTGAGGCAAGTTGTATTCCAACGGTATTCTTAACGGCATATATTGGACTCATTAAATTAGGTAGATTGGACAAGGCGGAGAATTTGTTATTACATACTGCTTCTGGTGGAGTTGGATTATCAGCAGTTCAAATTGCAAAATGGAAAGAAGCCAATATTTATGCAACAGCTGGAACCGATGAAAAGAGAGGTCATTTAAGAAAAGTGGGGATCAAAAATATCTACGATTCTAGATCTATCGAGTTTGCGAAAACACTTAGATCAAAAGGAGTGGAAATGGACATTGTGCTGAATACATTGGCTGGAAAGGCCATGTTTGAAAGTATCAAATTACTCAATCCTTTTGGAAGATTTATTCATATTGATAAAAAGGACATTGCAAAAGATACATCTTTTGCAATGCAGTTGTTCAAAAACGGAATTGTCTTTCAATTTTTAGATATCTCATTACTCTTTTTAAATCCTAAACTCATGAACTCTTCGATGCGTGAGATTGTAGAACTATTTGAAGAAGAAGCATTCAAACCGATCTATCATACCATATATCCAGTTCAAGACTTAAAGAAAGCCATTACAGCCATGTCGCGAGGGACTCACATTGGTAAATTGGTGGTAACATACGATTAAAAAAAAAGGATTCAATGCAAGATTCGTTAAAAGGAAAATTAAAGAACTTAAGCCCTGATCAAATACGAAAGTTACTTGTTGCCAGAGGTAAAACTGGTATAAGTACTCCAAAGAAAGAGTTTGAAAAGATGAAACGGAATCCTGAAGGGAAATATCCATTATCTAAAGCTCAAGAACGAATTTGGTTTTTATCGTATTTATTTAAAGATACCGCACTTTATAATATTCCCGTTGCAGTAAAAATTCGCAAAGTTATTTCGTTGGATAATTTAGAACTAGCTCTAAAACAGATTGTTCAAAACAATCCAATTCTTAGAACATCCTTTCATGAAAAAAGCGGAAAATTATATCAACAAATACATTTAAAATATAAGCCTACCATAGCGTTCCAAGATTTAAGTAATCACAAAGAAAAAGAAAAGTTAGTTAAGGAGATCGCATTAAAACATTCCTCTATACAATTTAACTTAACACAACTTCCTTTGTTCTCCATTAAATTGATTAAAATTAAAGATGATGAATTTGTATTATTACTTAATTTACAACATATCATTTCTGATGGTTGGACCAATGCATTACTCTCAAATGACCTTCATTTAAATCCTAAAAATCTACTTGCTAATTCTGAAAAGCCCTATACCTACATTGATTTCGTAAAATGGGAACAGGATTGGATGAAATCAAAAGCTTATGAAGAAAGTAAAGAATTTTGGAGGGAAAAATTAGCATCCCTACCCTCTCCATCAAAATTTCCTCGAGATTTTAACTCAATTGAAACTTCGCAAGAAGGTAAACTACATGTTTATGACTTTTCTAGAGAAACTCAACAAAAAATTCTCTCTTTTTGTCAAAGTAATAACTATACCTCGTTTCAATTCTATTATGTTTGTTTTGTTATTTTAATGAGTATCTATACTCAAGAAAAGGACCTTATCATTGGCACGCCGGTAGCCAATAGAAATTCAAGATATTTCCAAGACACGTATGGTCTATTTTTTAACTCCCTCCCGATTCGACTGGTGATAGATATGAAACTCAGTTTTTTTCAATTAATGAAAAATTCCATCGCAAGTATTAATCAGTTCATGAAACACCAAGAAGTTCCTTTTACTGAGATAATTAAAGCAATCAATCCGGAGAGAAATTTGGATGATAATGTTTTGTTTAATATTCATTTTGCATATCAACATTTTCCTAAAAAAAATAAAGAAGATAAATACGAAATGCTTTCCATAGACTATGAGAATTCAAAATTTGATTTAAACTTTTGGGTTGAAGTGGAGGGAGAACATTCAAAATTGATTTTGACCTATAAAAAAAACAGTTTTGCATCTTCTAAAATTGCCAAATGTGTAGTGCATTACCAAAATCTAATAGATGCGGTTATTGAAAACCCTATAATTCCTTTAGAAAAACAAAAAATATTTCCCAATCAAGAACTTTCTTGTTTAACAGGAGCAAAACGTGTCCATTCAGAAAGATCGTGGTTAGAATTATTTTACAGGGCTTTGCTAGAGTTCCCAAATAAAACCGCCGTAATCGATTCAAGTGAGCAAATAACTTATAAAGAACTCAATTCAAGAGCAAGCACGCTAGCTCATCTTTTTAAAGAAAAGGGTGCTAAAAAAGATAGTGTAGTCATTTTAGATACCGGCAGGAACATATCGTTTATTGTTGGAATATTGGCGTGTTTTAAAAATGGATATACTTACCTTCCCATAGCCGCTGATACTCCTTTGGAAAAATTACATTTTATCATAAAAGATAGCAATGCTTCCTTTCTTTTTTCCGATAAAAAAACAACTATAATAAATTGTGTTTCTCCCGATGAATTAGCACGTGTTTCTTGTAGTGATCTTTTCTGCGACACTTCTTTAAATAGTAAGATTGCGTATATTATATATACATCAGGAACCTCAAGCAGACCAAAAGGAGTTGTAGTATCTCACAAAGCACTACTTAACTACACGATAGGATTAAAAAATGTGGTCACCGAAATTAGTTCCCAAAAATTCGCTCATGTCTCCGCTATTCAAGCAGATTTGGGAAATACTGCTATTTTCGGTTCGTTAGGTTATGGAGGAACGCTTTTATTGCCATCTCAAGAGGTTATTTTAGACCCAACATTAATGAGTGATTTTTTTGCACAAAATCCTCCGGACATTCTTAAAATTGCACCTTCTCATTTAGAGGCATTTTCAGCAATAATAACACAAATTCTACCTTCAAAAATTTTAATTTGTGGAGGAGAAATCATAACGAATACGCTTATTAAACTAATATCAAAACACAAGTCAAAGAGTCTTCGAGTGATCAATCATTATGGGCCAACAGAGGCCACTGTTGGTGTTCTTACTCACGAACTAAATTTATCTGATTTAGAAAATCGAATTCCAATAGGGAAACCAATAAATAACACAAAAATATACCTTTTAGATGAGTTGTTGAATTTAGTTCCTCTTGGAGTAGAAGGAGAAATTTGCATTAGTGGTTCCAATCTTGCAAATGAATATTTAAATGACCCGGCGCTAACGGCCCAAAAATATGTAGACATAAGTAATGGTGACAAAATTTATAGAACAGGAGATCGAGGTATAATTGATCCAAAAGGAGATCTCATATTTTTAGGAAGAACGGATTCACAAATTAAAATAAACGGTTTTAGAATTGAATTACTAGAAATAGAAAGTATTTTGAAAAATCATCCAGATATAGACCGTGTAGCCGTATTTATTCTGAAGGAAAAAAGTTCTGTAAAAAAAATAGGTGCAGCTATACAGTCCTCTGTGGAGCTTTCAAAAAACACCCTCACTTCCTATTTAAGAAAGTTTTTGCCAGACATGTTTGTGCCAATTTTTCATTTTGTAGAAAAAATATCGCTCACCGCCAATGGAAAAGTTGATTATAGAAATATTAAAGAAAATTTAGTTTTCAGTGTAAAAGAAGAAATTGATGTCCTACCGAGAGATCTTTTTGAAATAAAATTACTAGAGTTTTATAAAGAGTTATTTGAAAACTCAAATATTACAATAGAAGATAATTTTTTTGATATTGGTGGACATTCACTTTTAGCAATAAAACTTATATCAAAAATTAATCATGAATTTAACTATCAACTAGCTATACCAAAACTATTTAGTCACAGTACTGTAAAGGAATTAGCAAATCTGTTAAGAAAAAACACTGGCTATGATGTTGTAAATGCGAATCCAGTTGCAATTATAGAAAAAAATCATCCTAAAAAAAGTGTTTGGATTCATCCTGCTGGGGGAAATATTATGTGTTATTACCCAATTGCCACGGCTCTTTCACCGACAATGAACACCTACGCTTTTCAAGGCACAACAAAAACGGAAGCTTCATCCATAAAGTCCATAGCCAATAGCTATTTTAAAAAATTAAGACTGCATAAAAGCACAGACCATTTCATTTTAGCAGGTTGGTCCATGGGAGCTTTAATCGCTCACCATATAGCATATTTATTTGCTCAAGACAACCATAAACTCCCACCACTCGTATTATTAGATCAACCAGCAGCAAGTGGGTCACCAAAAAAAGTAATGTCGTATCAAGACCGTTTATTTTCCTATCTGCAAAAAGTTTATGTTTTTACAAATCAACGATTTGACAAAAATATTATTGAAAACGATACAATTGATTTTCAGCAAATTTTAAATGAGTTTATACGAATTCAATTGACTCCAGAGGAAACTACACTTGAAAATTTTAAACTATTTTTAAATATTCTTGTGAAGCACAATGAAATAGTAACCCAATATTCACCAGAAGTATATAAGGGTCCTGTTTTATTGCTAAAAGCAAAAGAACAGCTCGTCCATGACGATAATCCGTTGACACAATTAAAAGATTTAGGTTGGAAAAAGTATTGCCCTGACTTAACGATTGTCGAAGTGCCTGGAAATCATATTACCATGATAAACAATAAAAATTCGAAGGTTTTAGCAAATTTTATTGAACAATGGTTAACAACAATAGTATCTTAGAAATGAAAAATAGGAAAATTTATCAACTGCATTTTGTCGACAAAAAAGAGCAAAAATTTCGTTTGATTTTATCTACGGTTAAATTTGATAATTCCATCCAAGACTTTAGATCTTTTCTTTCAGCAGAGGAGCTAAATATTCTAAATAAATTTAAGGTAATTAGTAGACAGAACGAATTTATTGTAGGAAGGGTTTTAACTAAGGAAAATATTTTGCAGATTACCAATAAATTTAAAACAAAGGAAATAAGTATTTTAAGTGGGGTCTGGGGGTTTCCTATTTTAGACTGTGAGGGTCTTGATAAGATGTGGGTTTCAATAGCTCATTCTAAAAATTATGGAGCCTCTCTTTTATCGGAAGTGTCAACGCACCCAATAGGAGTCGATATTGAAGAAATTAAAACTAGTAACAATGAATCTCTGTCCTATTTTTTATCTAGCTACCAAAAAAAATTCACTTTAGAGGAGAAACATATTTATTGGGCGTCAATAGAAGCTGTTTCCAAAGCGCTAAGAACTGGTTTTACCATTTCTGAAAATCTTTTTGAAATTTCGAAAATTAAAAATCATAATTCATATTATACCATAATTTTTAAACACCTACCAAAACTTCGTGCTCATACCTGGATTGAAAACAAGACCGTTATTAGTGTAGGTTATCCTTCAGAACTTAAATTTGACTTTATAAAGAAACTTAATAGTTAACAAAAAAATTATGAAAAAGACAATTATTACTATGTTATTATTTGCTATGACAATAACCATTTCTGCTCAAACAGAAATACCATGCGAGCAAAAAACGTGGTCAGTTAATATTGGTTCTATACCCGATCATATTGACATATACCATTCTGGACACTATTTAACACATCCTCAAGAAGAAAATGCCATCACATGGACCGTTACAGATAATCAGGGCACTATTATTGCCCAGGAAACCCTAATTGATGAAAGTCGATTCGATTTTTACCACGATATTCCAACTACAGAAACCATGAATATTTCTGCGTTACTCATCAATGAGGTAGCAGGGGTTGCCTGCTTTGTTGAAGATGTTTTATTTTGGGACACAAATAATAGATGGGAGTTTCTTAATGGGAATATTCCAATATTAAGTACTAATGATTCCCAGTTAATAAATTTTAAAATCACATCAACTTTGATTGACCATTATATAGAGATTAGAACTGCGGAAGATTTAAACCTTATCGTTTATGATAAAAGAGGAATAAGTGTTAAAAATAGAAAAATAACTACAGAAACCATAAGATTGCCAATGGACGATGTGCCATCTGGAATTTACTTCGTACAACTTAGTAATGACCAAAATAGTTCTCAAACCATTAAAATTGTAAAAAAATAAAGAATACCAAGAACTAATAGAATAACTAATTAAACAAATAACAGCGACTGATTATAATCAGTCGCTGTTTATATTAAATAATAAAAAAGATTCAAAAAATAGACTATGGCTAAAGAAGGAATCTATAATTTACAGAGGCTAAGAAAGATTTTCTGTTTCCTATAAAACCAGCTTCGGTCCTAAACATCCATCTTTTATTAAGTTGAAACTGCCCCCCTATGGTTCCATTCCATTTTTCTTTAACTTGTTTATCCATTCCGTAACGAATAATCGATTCACCATCAGCTGCGTCTAAACGCTCTATAATGGGTGTTAAAACCTCATCTGCAACTCTTTTTTGGGCAATAGTAGCATCATTTTCATACCAATCATAATAATTACTGACTACTTCATCTCTTTTATCCCAAGTTTCAGCGGATAATGCATCAATTAATTTGATCTCACCACTGGTTTCGGAATTCATTTCCATCCTCATCGCTCCTGCCCACAATGCTATATTTCTCTCAGGTTTAGATTTAAACTTAAAGGTATGGCCAAGCCTAACACCTAGAACATTTACTCTAACTGGTTTGTCGAGTAATTCTGGTTTGCTCCAAGTCCAGTTGGCATCTACTGAAAACCACACAGGACCAATTCCTCCAGCACCCATAACACCAAATCCAGCCGTTGATAATTGTTGTTCTACAACTGAGTTTAAAGAGAAAGGAGTCGTTAAATTCACTTCGGTTCGAGATTGACCACCACCAATGATCCCATAAACATTAAGAAACGGAAATAACCAAACATCAGGCCTTAATTGAAAGCATACGAGCTATTTGTATTTTCTCCAAATTCAATAAATTCAACGTCCGTTAGTGGAATATCAAAATTTTCAGTTTTTAAACCCAACTGTAAATTATCAAATACAAGGTTTTGGTCCATCCAGATATAATTTGCCATCAAACCTACAGGATAGGGTATATCAAATCCTTTTTCGTAGGCTCCTTGACCAAAAATTGGAAAAATATAGTTGTATTCAACTTGTTTTAAGCTATCCGTATATACCTGATGCTTAGTTTTAATCATGGTGCTAGAATATTGACCTAGGACGGTAGGAACCGTAAAAATTAGAACTACTAAATATGCAAAAATTGCTTTTACTTTCACTTTCAAATTGTTTTAATTATTATTAATTACCGAAAATCCAATATGTATATTTCCGGTTTCTTTATCTACAATGAGTTCTCGATCTTTCACGGTTCCCAGACAACTGTTAACAGAACAAAAAAGTGAACCTCCTGCAAGTCTAACAGACTCTTTTTTTTCAATTTCAGTAATATCCCAAACATTCCCAACAATATTTACTTCGTCTACGTTAGAGATTGGAAGTATATTTTCAGAAACAATAGTTCGATGATCATTTTTTACAAGTTCCCAATATTCATCATAAGTGGGGAGTCTTTTATTGGCCCAATTACAATAAGCTTTAGCATCGTTATAACTCACTTGTGTTACAGGTAAATCGTTAGAGGAAACTACATCAACTCCATTGGGTTTTTTCCAATTTGCATTTGTTCCTGTTCTATAATTTGCTACATCTATTTGTACAATTGACCACCCATACCTCTCAGCATCTGTAATGTATTTAGTTTCATTTACAAATTCTTCAAACTGTGCATAAGAAACTGATGTTAAGTACGTTTTATCATCCTTACATGAAGAAAAGATAATTAAAAATAGAAAAATAAATTTTTTCATACTTGATTATCTACCGAGATTTAATTAAAGTACTAGGATATGGAGTTGGTAGAAAGGGTAAAACTTCCTGCGCATTTGTGTAGCCATATAGTAACGAAAATAAGATGAGCGTAAAGTTTTTATTGCTAATTAATTTTGATTTATAATAGTTATTAATTTTTAGATGAAGAACACCTGTTTTTATTAGAACTTGAATCAAAAATAAATATTAATTTGTTTTTAGGAAGTACCTCAATTCAAAATTTCGTTAATCAGTTTTTTTCATCAGTTAAATGGTTAATTATTACAGATATCTTAATACTAAATAAAGGTTAATACGTAATTTAAGGTTTAATCCATTTTCATCTAAAAAAAAACTTTGGTTACTTCGGAACGATTTTAAAACCAAGTCTATCACTGATTATTTTAACAAAAGATGCGCCAATAAAAATAGTTTGCGAAATATAATAAACCCAAAGCATAAATAATCCTATGTAACTTGAGGATCCAAAAATTGAAGTTGGGTTAGTGTATCCTAGATATAATCCAATACTTATCTTCCCTACAAAAAATAAAAATGACGTAATTAATCCACCAAATATAGCTGGTTTCAAATTTAATTTAGCATCCCCTAGAGTTTTAAACATAATGGTAAAAATTACACTCGCTACCACAAACGAAATGACATGTTCAACAATAACTAAATAATTATAATCAATATGTATTGAATCGTAATGTTTAACTAAAAAACTATTTAAGGCAGTTGTTAAAAAAATAAAAAATAGAAATGTTATTAGTAAAAATAAAGATATCATATGTTTTGATGCGTAGGAAAAAATATTATTTTTTACTTTAGCATTCAAATTCCAAATTCTATTAAAAGAATCGTGAATTTGACTTAAGATACCAGAGCTAGCGAATGCAAGGGTAATAAAACCTATCGTTGATGTCATGGCGCTATTGTGATTGGAATGTTGGTCCTTGATTGTGTTTTGTATTTGAGCTGCAGCATCATGACCTAATAAATCTTTAAATAAGTCAAAAACCTCTCCAGTAACAGCTTGCTGAGAAAAAAAAACATCCAAAATAGAACTGATAATTATTACAACGGGTATCAAAGAAAACAAAGCATAGTAGGCTAAAGCGGCACCTTCTTGAAATGGATCACTATCCAAAAAATGAGTAAAAGAATCTTTAATTAATTTTATCATAGCTTCTATTTATGGGAGCTAAAAATAATAAAAAAAGAAATCAATACAATTACTAATACGAATTGTTTGCTTGCACCAAGAAAAAATAAAAATAAGACAAACAACCCATTTTCAATCATAGTCTAAAAACGCCTAAAAAGCCCCAAAAAGAGTCAAAAAGAGTCAAAAAGAGTCAAAAAGAGTCAAAATATGCAAAAAATACAGATTTTTGAATTTAATTTTTTGAATTCTAATAACGCAACTAAAGGGTTGATACTTTTATTTTTTCTTATCATAAGATTAACATATAACAACCTGTAAATTAATATTTTTGATATTATAATTTAATCATTATGAA
>MDSX01074802.1_pt1 | contig 27918 bp, 37 predicted proteins | sample 811141 | NCBI WGS metagenome assembly MDSX01 (sample SAMN05326642, study PRJNA326480) | marine metagenome | isolation source: seawater | place: Atlantic Ocean: South East | collected 2010
ACAGGAACATTTTGACAAATCATATTAAGATTTTTTATTCCACCTTGTAACATAAAATCACCTGGAAGTTTCATAATAGAAAGACATTCTCGAATAGTCAAATAACGATCTTCATCTGGATGAGTAAGTGATCCTGGCATATGACCTACAAACGCACCAATATAATCTTTAGGTATTTCAGTAGTCTTACGCATAATATTACCACCACTTTTTAGCTTATGATACATACGATTACATTTACCAGCTTCATTTTCAAATCCTTTTTCTTTCATCCACTCGCCTACTTGATCATATTTAATTCCAGATTTTTCAATTTCATCAAGTGGATTAGTACTCTTTATAATTATATCTTGAAATTTAGAATGACATATACCATTATTAAGTTCTTCAAGTACATATTTATAAAACGGATTTTTACTTGGGATATTTTTATTAACAATTATATTCATAGGATCATCTTCATGCAGATCTACATTACGAATAGTATCTTCAATTTTTTCATGTTTGCGTTCAATATAACTTAACATTGGTATCTTATCACCTTGCCAGAAAAAATAAAAAGTACGATCACGTACTTGGCTTAGTCCATGAAGTATAGATTTTGTTTTATAGATACTAAATGTATATCCATTTTGACTAGCAATTCGTTTTAACTGTTCAACAACAGGTTCTCCCATTTTGCTAGCCAGTCTTGGAGCATTTTCACCCCAAAATACTTTAGGTTTTAGTGTACCTAGAACATGCCGAGCAGTACTTAACATCCAATCATTATTAGCATTAGTAGACGATGCAGATGGGCTAAGACTTGATAACCCAGCACATGGGCAAACAGTATTAATAACATCAACACTTGGTATGTTATAAGGAGTATCACCATCTAAATGATGATAGGGTACTTTGTTTTTATAGTATTCAACCAACTGTCTATCATTAGCTTCAAACGCAGAATAGCTTAAAATATATTCAGGTTTTGTACCAAAAACATTTTCTTGGGCGATTGTTTCACCACCAATAAGTGGCACAATAGATGCGTGTTTATATGTCATTAAAAAAAGTCCTCTAGTGTATTACTAATTTCTTCACCAGTCCAATGCGGATAATATTGTCTTGATAAATGTATTGATTGAGGCTTTTCCATATAATCAAAATCTAACTCTCCTTCTCTATTTGTGAGTTTATTGACCCATCGTATTATTTTAGCTCTTTTAGCTTTTGTTTCTAAAATTTCTCTAAATTTTAATCTAGCCTCATTGCGCTGTTCCCAAGTACCCCAGAAGGGTTGGTCTTTATAATAACCAGACTTTGGTAATTTGCGACTAGTATGCTCAATAGGCAAAAGTTCATATATAGAAACATTTTCAATAGGTAATGCCTCAACTGCAGTTATATATCTTTCTGCTAAGTTAATAGTATTTTCTAAAAAATTTCCGGCAAGCCGACAGACGTGATGGCGAATGTCAATATTACCAAAATAACATTCAAGCTCTTTAATATTTCCAAAATCATTTATATATGTTTGAAGACCATCATTTAATGCACCATTAAGTGTTTTGAATGGTACGCTATTTACAGTCCAACTTGGACGATACATACAAATAGAATGACTATCACCAATTACAAGCTTATTAGTTATTAAAGGATACTTAATAGTTTGAGCGGTTTCATACATTCTTTTAAGATTATCAATATCAACTTCAAGCCATTCGGATTGAATATCATTACCCTTTGCTTTTGCTTTATCAATTCTTTCTTGAATCATTTCATGATAAGGTGGAAAGTCAATTGCTAATGAATATACTTTACCTTTGAATTTTGAAAAGTTACGAGTGTTAGCAGCATAGGGAAATCCCTTTACACCACCAAACACATTCATTGATCCAGACCAATCATTGCCATGATAAACATACATTTCGTCGTAATCATTATGATCTTCAATTTTACCAGAATAGTTAATAGTAATATCAACTCCGGTTTGTTTGATCATATCAGCATAGATTGCACCTTGAGCACCTCTATGAGATGCCATACGAGTAGCAACTGGAATAAATGGAGCATTTAATATAGCTTTTGTCATTATAGTAATATATCACACTTTCTTATAAATGTAAAGGTCTAAACCATAAAAGATTCTAATGAAGATGGTTGTGGCTTTAAGTTCATCTCAGCTATATTTAGCATTTTTTCGATGTCCTTATCTCCAGCACGTGTAACTACTCGCCTATCGCATGCTTTACGATCAGTTCGTAGTTTACAGAAGATACCGTATTGACACATTCCAACTTCAGAACCATAAGTCATCATTTCAGTTTGGTCTTTTTGTAGCATTTTATCGCCTTTATAATCTAAGACGTTATGCGCTGATTCGTGTATTTTAATTTTATCGAATCCAAAGAAGTTTTGGTTATGTCTAAACCATATAACCAGATCACCAGAGTTAATTACACTGTTTGGAGCATCTGGAAAAAGTAATCTTAATGTGTATTGGGCTCCCGGTCCTGGCTTAACAAAGTTATCATCATTTGTCCATTTGAGGCCAGGATTAACAGAGTTCGAAGTAGAACAGTGGAATCCATAATAGTTTCCTATGCCTTCGTGCGAAGTAAGCTCTTTGAATGCGTCACTAATAGTTTCACAATTTATTAAGCGTTCAAACATACCTTCTTCACCAAGACCAGCAACCCAATCCATCACGTTACCAGGATGTTTAGCATTAGTACCTTCTTCTAAATCATCACCAAACCGTTCGCGTTGATACTTGTTTGCTGCACCCCATAGAGAAGTGCGCAATTCTGTAGAACCGTATATAGCGAGTCCAGCAGGTCTTGCAAGAGTTAGGTTATGTCGAATTCGATCTCTTTCACCAGAAGTAAAATAGTTTTCAAAATCGACATGCGCCTTTTTAACATCATTAGTACGTGTACAAATTTGGTGAATACCACGAGCTCCATAAAAGTGAGAGATAATAGTATTACCAATTTTATTATACATCGAAAGATCATCGTTAGATAATCCTACTATATTTTCTGCAATGTAAACCATACGATCATCATATGTAATCATAGGGTGGAAATACTCTGTATCAGGATTAAGAGCATATTCTTCATAATCATACGACTCAGTAAGTCCTTTTTTCCATTCAGATCTAAGGTTAACTTGTTCTACAAAATATTTAAAGTCTCTGAACTTTTCAACATCGCACATAGAAAAGTACTTATCCAAAGGATAATCTATGTGCATTGACTGAAAGCCATTAGCTTCATCAAATTTTGTTCCGGTCGCATCAATCATTTATCACCTATTAGTATGATGGAATAGTTTGATTATAAACTACATTTTCGTGAGTGTCAACACCTTTATCAACTAAATCATGCTGAAGGTGCACTACATTTATATGAGGCATCATCTGTTGAATAGCCTCAATTTGAATTGGATCATCTTCAAAGTGACATCCAAATCTATATCCAATTTGCTCTAAGTAGAATAAAGTCATGCCTTTATGTAAACCTGACTGCCTACGATCGTTAAAATCACCAGGCTTATTATTCATATAGAGTGGATTTGTTATGCCCCTCGAAAGGAGCATAGCTTCAGTTTCTGCACGATCATCTTTAGATCTGCCAGTAATAATAATATCATCAGGGCCAGGGTTTACACCAGTAAACTTATCACCCATAAAAATTACACCATCAATATCGTAAGAATTAATCAATTTTGATGGTGCTTTATCAAATTCACCAAAGGCGTTTCTTTTATTCATAATCAGTTTTTCCGTCCTGATAAGTGTATGGAAGATCTTTAGCTTTAGGCTTGGCTGATGCAAGCTGTGGTCGTGTCATATTTGTAAGTTCTCTACGAGCTAATGCATCACATTCAAACTTTGCATCGGATGTTGTAAGCTGAACAGGTGGAGTTTTTTGTGTATAAGCACTTGGTCCACGAAGAATGCCAACAATTCCCATTTCAGCAGCTACTCGACAGAAACGAATTGCTGATATAACAACACCACCTGAGTTTGGGGAGTCTTGACAAGATAGTCTAGCTTGAAGTGTATAACGAGCTCCACCAAATCCAAATGCTACAATATCAAGATCCGCAACTTTATTATCAGACCCAACATATTCACCACCTGGTTTTTGCATAACAGTTAGAGATGGGCCAGCATATAGTGTATCACCAGCATAGTCAACACCACGGACAGTATTTTGTCCTTTTAAAACATTTTCTTTTGAGATATGTTTATTGTGTAAACGCTCTTTTTCAGCCATATTAATAAAATCAGTGTTTGATGTAACACCATTACGAATATGTTCACGGCCTTGGGTTGCTCCACCAATTCGATTAGTTTGAGTATGATATGTAACATGTAAACCACCATCAATCATTGCACCCTGCAATACTTCAGATAAACGAGATGCACCCCAAGCTGAACGCATATCAGATCCAACAAAAGTAAGACCTGCATTAATAAATTTTTGTTCGATTTCTTGAGTTTCTTTTGTTTCAATCAATGTTGGAATACAATTAACAAAATGTACTTCAGCAGCAAGAGCAACATCTAAATAAAAGCGAGTAGCTTTTTCAGATCCAACTGGCAGATAATTAATAAGAACTTCGACACCAGATGATTTGATAAGACTAACAATATCATCAAATGACTTAGCTGATTCAGCACCAACTCTAAATGATACTTCTTCAGGGTAATATTCCATCCATTCTGCAACACCATCAAGTGTTGGGCTTGAATAGACTTGAGCGCCTTGGGCTACAGCTCCAGGTGAATTGTTTCCAGATTCTAATATTTCTTTAACATGATTCATTGCGCAATTTGGTTTTGCTCGTAAAGCTTCAATAAGAGGACGATTAACTTTACGACGGTCTACGTCAAAGCCAATTACAAATTCAACAGAGCTTGTATCATATCCACCAATATCTGGATACATAAGACCTACAGTATCATTTGGATTTTCATTATAATATTGCATGCCTTCAACAAGCGACTGTGCACAGTTTCCTACACCAATAATACCAACTTTAATTTTCTTCATTTTTACTTCCTTTATTTCAGTTTTTTAAAGTGAGATTGGCTGCATAAGCAGAGTAGCTCACGTTATAGTTATAATAGTTTTAATGATTATATTATATTACATTTTATTAAAAATGTAAACTAAAAGTTTACAAATTAACCCATCTATATTTAAGACCAGCTTCTTTATAATATGACTTAGATCTTTGCCATGAGTCATGCCATTTCTCATCAATCTTTTGCCGAGGCATGACTAGTTCAGCAACTCCTACTTGAATAAGTCCTTTTGCGCAATCAGAACAAGTAGGAAGACCTGATACGTAAACAGTTGATTTATTTAAACACACACCATTAAAAGATGCATTATAAATCATGTTCATTTCAGCATGAACAATTCTAACATATTTCTCTTCTCGATTACTATATAGGTTAGGACTATCGAGCATTCCTCGAGGAAATCCATTATATCCTTGAGCTAAGACTTGTCCTTTTGAACCTACAGCAATAGCTCCAATTTGACTTGAAGGATCCTTGGACCATCCAGCAATAGTTTTAGCCAACTCTAAATATCTTAGATCCCATTTGTGTTGGCGATTAGTATTATGTGACAAGATTAAAATGCCTTTCGTATACGTGAAGATTTTGTACCTGCCAGATCATCATACCAGCACTAACCGGATCTTTAACTCTATAGATATTATTTAAATCTTCTACTAATTTATTTTGTACGTGTCGTTGCCAAGCATAATCATTCTTATAACCAAACACTACATCATTAGACCGCATTTGAACTACACAATGAAGTAAATTATCACGAATATAGTAAGTGACAGCGTTAGTACAAATGAAATCAGATTTTCCATTTTCGTTAAACTCCACCCAAATAGAAGGCCGATTGTAGATCATAGAAGCACGTCTACCATCGGGATTTTTGTCTAGTTCAGACAATACATTTTGATATTGATCGAAATATTTATTAGCATAGATTAGATGTCCATAGTTTGAATTAATTTCACCATGTGTATTAGCAGCATATTTCCAAGCAGCTGGAGCATCTTCGCCGCACTCTTTATTAATATCAAAGATATTAGTTGATTGGCTATCATACCAATCCAATTCTTTTTGAATATAGGAGCGTGATGGTGTGCCAAATATAGATGGCTCATCAGCAATAAATGATGCGCCAATCATCTCAATAGTTCGTGCACCAGTTTTATCAATAGTAAATGCTTTATCATTTAATTCATCAATAAAGAATTCACGAACATCTTTTACAGAATTCATTTTCATTACTCACATACTCTCTTTCTTAGATCACTTGTTGAAAAGCGATGATCACGTTTATTAAAATAAAGATCTATACCACGTTGTCGACATTCATCTTTACCAGTAAAATCTTTACTTCTATATTCTTCACCAAGTATCCTAACATCAATTGGATACATGTTTATTATATCACATAAATCGCTTTCTGTACAATAAATAATCACCTCATCTACATATTTTATTGCATTGAGCTGTACCTGTCTTTCCACAATATTTTGTATTGGAGAATTCTTTTCTTTACGATCAATGGTAGGATCTACTTGCAGACCACATATTAAATAATCACATTGTGACTTTGCTTCTCTGAGCATAGATACATGTCCAGCATGAAGTAAATCAAAAGTACTACAAGTAAATCCCACTTTCATTAGTCGTGTTCTCCATTATTTCTACGACCGTTATATCCATCAATTCTATCAAAAAGCTTAGGATTGCGCTTTGCAGCATCAAATGTGCCAACAGTAATTACAATTGCTGCTAATAGCAATGTATGAACGATTGCGTTAATACCCCAAAACATAATGCTTCCTAAATACATAGAACATACAGATACCCACATCCAAGCAAGTATTTGCATAATCAAATGTCTAACTTGAAGATTGGGTATATTTTTTAAAGGATTAATATCCGCATCCATAACACTATTCCAAGCATCATTAATAAATTCTCTCATCGTCTAATCTCCCTACAGTTTCTCTTATGATATCGTTGTGGTTAAACTCGGCCCAGTACAACTCAAAAGCTACGCCGGGTTCAATGCATTCAAATTGATGATAAACTCCTGGTTTCACTTTAGTATATTCACCGGCATGTAAAATAGTTTCATCAATTAGATCATAATCTTTTTGCCAGACTCGAATGAGCATTATTCCTGACTCGATATAAAAGCCATTCCATTTATATTCATGAAGATGTTTTGAGCATACTCCCGTAGCTTCCATTTCAATACGATGAAATTCTAAAGTACCATTAGCTTCAATGAGTTCAGTCATTCCCCAGACTTTACCAGCTTTCAATTGTTTACTCCTTCATAGTTAGCAAGAAATTCTCTATCAATTTCTAAAGACCAATCTTTAGTAACATATGTTTTGCCATTCCATTTATATGTACCAGCAAAAACATAATCACGAGTTTTTTTATCATTTAAATATATGAAAACCCAATCAGGCTGATATAAGCTAGGATACTTTTTACGCTTTTCTTTTAAACGATATAATACATTAGGAATATAATTAAAAACTTTTGTTACTTTTACTTCAACATCAATACCTTCTGGAGATATTACATCCTGGTATGGTAAAGGATTATCAGTAAAATTACATTTTTCAATAAGAAACTGTTCAGCTGCCAAACCATACATATTAGTAACAGTAATATCATCAAGAGTTCTACCCTTTCGAGTAGACTCTTTATCAAAAATAAGTTGACTCTCAGCCTTTGCCTTGGCCAAGAGTTCTATCAAATTTATATCTTTAAGACTGAACGATCTCATTATCTTTTCCTTTAGATACTATAGGACGATTTAGAAAATCACGATCGTCTGTCTGGCCATCAATGGCACCATTCATATAAGCAGCAAAGAATGATGCGTAATTAGTAAGATCAACGCAAGAGTCTTCAAGCGACTCAAAATTTGGTTCATAGTTTGGATCTAGTTCCATAGCCTCAAGAACAGATTGTAACCGCAAAACTTTTGCAGCCATTGTATCAAGAAGACTAGCACAACCTCGAGGATAATAGTGAGCTTGTTTTACTCGAGAATTTGGATTTTGATAGTCATTACTTTTTTTGATTTGTACTTCTGCACATTTTTGCAGAAATCTAATTGAATACTTATCTTTCATTTTATACTCCTTTTTCTGTTGAAACATAGGCATTGTTTGCCTTTGCTCTTGATAAAGATTTTCTATTAAGATAATAATTTGGTTTCTCCAAATTAGTATGTTTTTTGATCCTAGATGTTGGAATTTTTTGAATTCTACCACCATTATCAAGATAAGCTTTTACTAAATTATTAATTTCAGCTTTATGCATTTGTTAATTCCTTTGTATCACGTTGAAAGATAATTTCTTCGATTTCTTCCAGAGTCTCTCTGCATGTAGCTAGAAGAGGAGAATCTGATGCAAGGATAAGTCTTTTAGCAGCGAAGATTTGATCGTAGCGATCTAGACCTGTAGGGATTTGATTAGCGATTGTTTGAGTAAATATGTTCATTGGTAACTCCTTTTGTTATATTCTTTATAACACACTTTTGAGTGATTGTAAAGGATTATTTTCAATATTATGCATTTTTATATGCATATTCTATAGCTCTATCAGCTTCAACATTTAGTGGCCGTTTTTCATATCTACGGGTTGTTTCATTATCCAATTCTCTTACTAATTGTTCAATTTCATATGAAGATATTGGATACTCTCTTTTAATAGCACTCATTGCTGTTGATACCATGATCTTATATATCATAGCGTACCTACCAGAATTATCAATACCAGATATAGCAAACCATTCTTTAATATGATTCTTATTAATAAATGGACAGTCTCTATATCCAGACCAATTAAAATTAGTATTTTCCATTTTATTCTTACGATGTTCTATAACCTGAGCTTGCATTTCAGGTGTAAGCCTATCCATAAATGATGACCCTCGTTTTTCAGTATATGGATGTTTGGATATTAACTGCTCAGGATCAATATACACACCACTATTACTGAATATAAAATTGTTAGCGCCAGCATACGTTGCAGGGATGTAATACATTCGAGATAAATCTTTAGTTTGTCCATCTCCAATTTCGCCGAGTTCTTTATTGAGGGCGAACCAAAAATGTCTAATTTTATCAGATTTAATCTTTGCTTTAATTGGAAAGACAAGTCTAAACTTTGGATGATTATCGGAACTACTAGCAGTACTATAGCAAACATAATGAAAACTGCCGAAACGATTATATAATTCATCCTTTAGGTTTCCTTTAAACTCATGATCATCAACATCAACAGCAGTCCAACCTGACCAATCCAAAACATTTTTGTTTGCCCGAGTCGTATCATCAACATAACTAGCTGGTGATATAAGTTCAGCATCTTTTTTTCCTTTCCGAGGTATCTCAGACAATTTATACAACAGCTTTTCAAATTGAGAGAAGCTATTGAATTTCATTTTACGATTAGTTTTATTATCGTATATAGATTTAAAGAATGTCGCTGAGACTTCCATGATTACCTCTATGAGTTGGTGCAGTCCATCCTTCAGGCTTAAGCAAATCAGGTAATCCGAATGGATTAGGACGACCAGGCTTTACGCCAGGTGATTTAGTCATATTTGCATCAAATACTTTTGTCCAAGCCTCATTACCATTTACACCTAGAACTTCAAGTGTACCAATAGCAAATACACACATATCAATTAAACCATCAACTACTTCTTCAGCATCTTTTGCTTCAATAGCATCCATAGTCTCGTCATATTCTTCTTTAATCATTGACATACGAAATGCCAAGTACTTAGCCATTAATTCTTTATTATCTTTATTTGCTTCAAACCAATCATTGACACCAAATTTTTGGTGCATTTGTTCAATATCGTTAAACCATATTTTAGTCATTTAGTTCTCCATTATTATATAGAGTATTATACCACATTTTTAACAGCTTGTAAATAAGAAAATGTATCTTCCCAAGTATTTACTTGATATGTACTATTTTCTCCTCCACGATCATGTACAGCTAATGCAAGTTCATGATCATTTCCACCTCTATCACACTTATCTCCAAAGAAATAGATAATATCTGAAGAATCAAAATCATCAAGAATTTGTGATTTATTATTTCCTTTAGCAGTAATATCTATACCGGTTTCGCCAGCAACTTGAAATTCAAACAATGGAAATTGCTCTCGTAGCTTAGCAGCAATATTATTTCTTTCGTTAGTATAATTGTCATATGCTACATATTGAATTCGAGTACGATTGCCTATATTTCTTCCTGGAATAGACAAGTTATATAGACCCGGACGTTCCTCAATATGCTGTCCATTTTGGACTGGAAATGAACTATCAGTGATCGCTTTATTTAAATAGCCCCACATTTCATCCGGCAATTTTAGAGTAGAAGTACGAACATTCTTACCACGTTCCCATACATCATTTCCACAACATTGATAGTTGCGCTTAGTCATTCCCCAAATAACTTCTCCAACTTGCTCTCGTGTTTTTTGAATATCACTACCTGTTACTAAATACACTTTATTTAAAGTACAAAAATCAAAGAAAAACTTTGAAAACTCCTCATCCATTTTACCTCTACTTGGAGTAAGGGTTCCATCAACATCAAAAATAAAATTAATCATTTATTAAGCTTTCTAGAATGTTTAACACATTTTCACTATCATCATGAGTGCTACGTCTAATTGCTCCCTTGACACAATTTCTAGTAAAGTCTAATGGATATCTATTGCCTTCTTTATCCATTCCAGTATTGATTAGATATACGTTACATTTATTATCATTAATTTTACTCATTAGTAAATCACTATAAACATGTATCGGTCTTGGCATAAATGGCGAACCATAACATGGACTAAACAGTGGCTTGATTTCTGTTGCTCCCTGTTCAGTTCCGGGCATTTGGCTTGTGTATCCAGTTTCAAAGAAACGTCGTACAGTCTCACCAGAAATTTTAGATACCGGAGGAAACACGCCTTTTGCATCCATAGTAAGAAAAAAGATATTAGTTGGATGATTAAATTGTTTAGGTTCATGATACGCGTTTTCAACACAAGTGATAGGATAACTTAATCTTGCGTTTGGTACACCTGGATTTTCTACAACTAAGCAATCTTCTGATCTTGCTTTTTCTACTGCATCAAATATAGTCTTATGTGTCTCTGGTGTTAACCCTTCACTTTTTGCATAACAACCAGTTTCTATCATTTCAATTCCATCATGATTCCAAGATACTTCGTCATCACTAATTAATCTATAATCCGGATCGCTACTAAGAGTAGTTTTACCTGTGCCACTTAATCCAAACATTAAATTAGTTGTATCATTATATGTAAAAGCACTACAATGCATTGGTAAAATATCATATCTTGGTAGTTCAAAACTAACTATACCAAATATACCTTTTTTGATTTCACCTAGAAATGTTGTCCCAGCAATTAACATAGTTTTAGTATCAAGATTTACATAGATTTTTGGTTCATCAACCTTCAATTCTGTGTTATGCCAAATCGTCCAATCAGAATCATGTGCGCTATGTGGATAAACTTCAGGATCAAATCCATTAGGCAATACATCAAACATATTTTTAACAAATTGCTCATGTCTTTCATCATTAGTATTTATTTTAAATCTAATATTACATGTTTCAAGATATAGTGGTTTCTTATAAATCGATTGAGATATTAGCCTGGGCATCATCAAATCTGCAAATTGAAGAAAGTCTTCCATCTTTCCAACTTTATAATACTTTGGTCGACTCTTATCTAAACACTTTGTTTTTTCTCCAAAAAAGTATTTATTTTCTGGGCTTCGGCCTGTTGGATTTGTTGTAATATTAATATTTGTCATCCAAAGAAATCCTCTAATGTTGCTCTATCTTCAACTGACCAGCCAACAGCATCAAGAATTGGCGTGAGCGGTTCAATAAAAGTTTTATTAAATTGTATATCATAGTTTATATATTTATGAAGATTAAGCTCAGGTGGTAAGTATTCAGGAAAGGATATAACATTTTCTTTAATAGGATTAGGCATCTTAAGATAAGTAAATTTAATCTTTTCACCATTTTGTATCATATCATATTTCTTATTAAGAGCTTTGTCTTTAATTTCATGATTATATAAAAGAGAACCACGAACATGAATTGGTGTACCCTTTTTATAAATTAAATTTCTATCTTGCCATTTGGATACTTCTGAAACACCTCTAGGAAACGATACTTTTTCAGGAGGTAACGATTTAAATTCTTGTCTAAAGTTATCTATGAATTTACGAGTTTTAATTTCAGAACCAGTAACAATTATTTTAAATGCTTCTTTAAATTTATCACGAACTACTTCGGGAGTACTTGATTTAATAGCTTCAATACCCATGATTTTAAGTTTTGGTTCAGCGTATTGTACACCTTCATTATTATGAACATTAAGAATATATCTTTTCTTTGCTGTCCATATGCCACGATCAGCTATAACTTCTCTACCCATTTCCATACGAGGAGTATAAGCATTTAATCTGTGAAATAATTTATCATATGATTTAGCAATTATGGGTTCGAAGTGTGTCTTACAAATTTTGTCCAATGCTTTAACAGGGTCCTTTGGCGCCAGTTGAGCAATAAGAGGACCAAAATTAATGTAGACTGAATCAGTGTCAATAGCAATAACATAATCTTTTCCTTTAGTTTTAAGTATTTTATTCATTTCAACATTGATAGCTCTTTCAGCCCACTTTATTGAAAGTTGACCAGTAAGAGTTACGCTTTCGGCAAGAGCATTATCAAAATATTTAAAATACTTATTTGCCATTGCACCATACAAAGAATTAAGTAGAATCTTAATAGCCATTTGATTATTTTCTAGCTGATTAATTTCTGACTCAAGAGCTGTATTTTTTGTCTGTTCATACTCTTGTTTTACTTTAAGCATTTTTTGTTTGATTACACTACGTTCAGCATAGTATTCAACAATTAATTCAGGAATAATACCTTGCCTATTTTTACTAAATGGAACACCACTTGCGCATATAGAATACTCATCAGAAGCAGCCTGACCATCAATAAAATAATGATCAACGCCTTGGGTGTATTCACCAAATGATTTATCTTTTACAAGAGTTTCAGGTGATATATTAGATTGAACAATTATGTTTGGATATAGAGAATTTAAATCAAATGACACAACCCAATCATGTGAACCAACATGTGGATCTTTAACATAACCTCCAGCAATTGCGTGAGAATCACTTGATACACCTATACGATCTAAATTACCAGCTGGTTTTTTCTTTGAAGTTTCAGTGGCTCCATGAACAGCATACATACACGGTTTAATCTGTTCAATTGGTGATATTACATTATTTTTAAGAAGTCTTCGATAAATAATCGATTCCCATATTGAAGTTGTACCCATTGTATCACCAAGATTAACACCGCCTTTATATGCCATAGTTAATCCAAGATTAATAAGACCCATCTTTTGATCAATACGGTCTACAAGTTGAACATCTTTAATATTATAGTCAATAAACTTTTGATGGTCAGCTTTATATAAACTGTGAAGATTACCATGTTCTTCATAAGATAATTTTTTTTCATTGAGGACAGTATAAGCAATATGGTCAAGCTTATAAGATTCTTGAGCGCCATATGAATAACCAAACTTTTTAAATAGTTCAATATAGTCTGCAGTTTGAATACCAACTAATTCATAACTATACTGAGTGCGACCCATCTTAGTTATTTGTCTATCATTAACTAGCTTCCATGGAGAAAGTTTATTAGCTGCTTCTTCGGTACCAATATTTTTGATACGATTTACAAGATAAGGAATATCAAAGAAACGAATATGCCAACCTGTAATAACATCTGGATAATTGTTTACCCAATAGTGTAAAAATGAAGCTAACATAGCTTTTTCAGTATCAAATTTATGATACTTGATTAGATCACCATTCATTTCTAATTCTGTTTTATTTGTATCGTATTCACCTAAACCCCACACTTCGTAAATAGAAGATTTACTAGATTTAAGAGCAATTGATATAATAGGATATGCTGCTTCTTCTGGAATAGGAAAACCATCATCAGATGCTACTTCAATATCAAAATTAACAACGTTAATGTGATTTTGATTAAAATTTATATTATCTGGAAATTTATCTGTAATAAATTGTTGGATATAGTTTCGAGTGCCATAGACTTTAACGCCTTCCATTTCTTTATAAGTTTCAAGAAAATCTTTTGACTCACTCATTTTTTGAAATTTAATAGCATTTAGATATCCACCATCGAAAGAACGAAATTTTGTGGGTTCTTTCGATGGCAAATATTGTGTTGGGCCGAATTTAATACGATCTTCTATTCGAGTACCATTTTCAGTATAGCCTCTATATAAAATAGTATTACCATACCGATTAACTGATGTGTAAAAATTATTCAAAACATTCCTCCGTCATTGGAGTAATTATAACATAATATAGAAGTAATGTAAACCTTTAATCTTTCTTCGAGACAAAAGAATACATTTCTTTAGCCTTTTCCATCATATTTTCAACTGAATATATTTTGTACGCATCTTGTAATTCATCCCTAGTTTTTAAGCCTTGATCATACATATCAGTTGCAAGTTGAATATTCATTTTATATTGCTGATCCATATAGTCTTTAGCCATTTGAAGCATTTCAGCTCTAATTTCAAAAGGGTTTTTCTGTGTCATGTGTGTGTTCCTTTTATGTTAAAAAGTTAAAAAGGGCATTTCTGCCCTTTTTGTTAGCTACGCAATTTTTGTATTTCCATCATACATTTTCTCGATTCCTCGTAATATCCCATTCTTGCGAGTTCCGCCGCCGCCTTGGAATATCCCATTGTCAAGTTGAAGCGTTCTAATGCAGACCAAAATCCCGACAATGGCGAAAATATAGTAGATGCTATATTTGTTGCCATTAGCTCCATCCTTTTAAATTAGGATTGGATGCTGGTTCGGAATAACGATGGTTTGCTCTTCGAACAAATTCCCAGTCACCTCGTGCAATTGCTTCAATATCACCTCTTGTGATACCAATATCACGTAATTCTTTATCATTTAATGATCTAAGTTCATTACGTGTTTCTCTAACACCGTTTCTAAATTTTAGATGCTTCCAAAATGAAGATAGTGATTCAATAATTAGCTCAATTGCTTTCGTTGAGTAGTTGTGTGCTGTTAATATTACTTGTGTCATTTGTTTTCCTCGTTTGACCAATATTGATTTTACGAGGACGCATTTCTTCTGGGATTTCATACTTCAGTTCTACAGCAAGTATGCCATCTTGAATATCTGCTCCGTTTACTTGAACGTGTTCAGACAATCGAAAAGTACGTTTAAACTTCTTGGTACTAATACCACGATGAATAAAGTCTCTTCCTTTGCTTACATGTTCTCCTGTTATCATTAAAGTTCTATCTTTAACTTCAATTGATAATTCATCTTTTGAAAAACCAGCAACTGCAAGTTCAATAAGATACTCGTGTTCAGATGCTCTAATAATATTATGGGGTGGATAATGATCAGCTGCGTGACGAACGGTGTGTTCCATTTCATTAAACAGATGATCGAATCCTACAAAAGATGATCGCGGAAATAGTGTTTGTATGCCTGTCATTTTGGTGTTCTCCTCTTCCAAGCAAGAATGTTCTGGGACCAGATTATTCTGCATCCCTCCGTCTTTGGGCAATTCCTATGAATTGCCTCTATAGTATATATAGTACTTTATTTAAAAAAGTAAATAGGCTATATCAAAAAAAAAATATTATTTTCGGCCAATATTATACTTTGGACATAATTCCCATTGGCCTTTATCTTTAAAAGAAATTATTTTAATTTGTCTTAAAGGTGCAACTGGTAAAGCTTTTTGAGGATTATCTATCGTAATCAACCCCCAGTCGGAAATTAATGTAGCAATTGTATTTCTTCTAGATATATCACTTTCTTCAAGAGTCGATTTTTTACCATCAAGTAAAAACAATTCTTTAAAATGGACAACAAAATATCTCCCTTGTTTATGTAATATATGACAAGATTGAAATAATTTTTTTTCTTTTCGAGATGCAACGCCAATGCGTGTAAGAGTTTCTCTGACTTTTAGAAAATCATCTGGATCGTTAAGAGTAATCTCCAACATAGATTCTGGAGACCAGTCTACTAAAGTAGCTTCTTCATTCATTTTTTCAACTCACTTTTAATATATTCTATTCACGATAATGTACTCATGATAGTTATATTTATACTAATTAAATTTTTAGCGGGTTTTACCACCTTTACTAATTAATGAATGAATTTTTTCTAGGTGATCCTTCGTCATTAATGGAAGAACTTGATATGCTTTTGCTTTTGAATATCCATAATATTCTTTAATAGCGTCAATATCTTTTGACTTATCTTCTTTAGTCCATTTAGAAAACCTTTTTCTTTTACGAACAATTTCAAGATAAAAGTCATACTGTAATCTGCTATCAATATGAGCATTTAAATTCATCTCATTTGCCATTAACACAGTATCATTAAAATAAGATAAACTACGATTTATCATAAAAGCTGGATAATTTTTTTCATCTAAATCATCATTCATAATATCTTGTTTATTTGTATTGATACTATTAAGATAGTCAAAAGGACTCATAATGCTTGCGCCAATGCTTGAATTCTCATAACATCTACAGAAATATCATGTTTTGGATCGTGATGAATAAATTTATCTGCTACATCAGCTGGCATAAATTTATTATTCAAATTGGATCCCCATGCCATACCATCAATAAGAGACCGAGTATCTCTTATGGTCCACCAAGGATATGGTGTAACTTGATCAGTATCTTTCATTAAAAAATCAAAAAAGATTGGATCAAATGTATTACCTCGAGTATAAACTTTTTTAAGTTCATCTGGTCTATTTTCAACAAAGAAATCATATAATTCAGTAATAGATACATCTTCAGTAGATGGTTTTAACTGATATTGAGCTTCTTTTGGTTGGTTTTTCCACCAATCAATAGTGCTTTGCTGAACAGATCGACCATATTCTTTAACCTGTTCATCAACATTAAATTTAATCATGTGACAATTCTTTAACAGTTCTTCATACAAATATGGTTTACTAATAAATCGAGATTCATCAAATGAAAGCATAGCAAATGAAATTACTACACCTTTAACTGGATCTTGTGATAAGGTTTCAAAGTCATATACAACTGCATTATCCATTATTGGAACTCCACATTAGCCATTAGCTCTGTCATACATGCTACCACATTTAATTCATGGTCAGCAACAAAAGCATGTTTGTATTGATAGTCTGCAAGAATAAGAACAACCTGTGGTACAGAAGCTGGTTTCATATGGTTATTCATACGATCATAAATTCCACGAAAAATAGCAGAAGCATCAGTGTCAATATTATTAACAACCCAACTTCTCATTTTCTTAAAATCTTTTTCTTTAATATATTTTAAGAGTAAGTCAATTTCATTATTAGTAGAACTAGAAGAACCACTACTACTAAAACTACCACCCACTGATCGTCTTTGAAGTTCATTTAAAACTCTCCTCCAATCTGGAGCATGTTTCATAATAATATTAACAAGATCTTTTTGTTCATATGTAATATTTTCTTGTTCAAGAATATTACGAGCATGTTTAAAAAAATCTTTAGCTAATTCGCTTAGATCTTTCTTTGAAGTATTAAATTCATATACACCACATCGAGAATGAAGTGGTTCAATAATACGATTCTTAAAATTGCAGGTTAAGATAAACCGACAATTGTTAGAAAACTCTTCAATAAAAGCTCTTAAAGCAGGTTGAGTTGATTGAGCATTTAAGTAATCAGCTTCATCAAGGATGACTACTTTGTAGCCACCCTGTAAAGATAATGATGAAGCAAATTGTTTGATTTTACCGCGCAGGGTATCAATGTTACCTTCTTCAGAGCCATTCACTAAAATGTAATCTAAGTCAAGAGAATTACATAATGCTTTCGCAACAGTGGTTTTGCCTAGGCCGGCACTTCCTGTAAATAACATATTTGGAAGTTCACCGGTCTTGACAATTTCTAAAAATGTTGCTTTTAGTTCAGAAGGTAGGATAGTATTTTCAATTGTTTGTGGACGATATTTTTCAACCCACAGAAATTCATTATCAAGATTCATTATATAATCTATCCTTATAGATGGTTTATTCTTCTTCAGCTTCTTCTTGTTTAAATGATTCGACTACTTGTACTGCTTGAGCACATTGATCACGTAGTTGACCAATTGTGGAAAGCTCTTCGCCTCGAAATCCACCACGCTGAGTAATAGTATCAATAATAGCAATAGAAGATCGAGAGATCTGATTCATTAGATCATAAGATTTTTTGTGGTCGGCCATAGTTTATTGTTCTCCATAAGTTGATGTTTTTTCAAGTGCAATCCAATAATTCATTGAATTTGCTGAGTTAGTGAATTTAGAAATTAGTTTTGACGAAATTTCGACATTATAATCTCCGGCTAAAACTTTAATATTAGATATATTAAATACAAGTTTATATATACTCTCGTTAGACTCAACTGGTACTGAAATAGAATAAGTATTTGCTGTTTTATTTTCTACGGTAGTTACAGTCAAACTTGCTAGACCATCACCATCCGGCTCAATAACCAGTTCATTATGGCCAAGTGCAGCGGCAGCTCGTTTAATTCTACCTAGTGTAGTATTATCAAGTGTGAAGCTAATATCATGAGCTGGCATTTTAACGTCTTTGGTAACAGTAGTAAGCATATCGACATCGGCATATCTATATTTAATTTTAGATCTACCACTTGAATCAGCAATCGATACATATTCTTCATGAAATTCTAATTGAGGTGAATCAACTAAGTTAAGTACGCCAAGAAATTCACTTAAGTCGTAAATGCCAAAGCCTTTTGGAAAGTTTTCTACAACTTCAGCTTTTGCTAAGAGATTTTTAGCTTCTGCAATTGTCTGTAAAGTATAACCTTCGTTGATAACAATATTCGAATTAATTGCTGAAAAATTCTTAAGAATTTGTAGAGTATTTTCAGTTAGTTCCATCATATATTCTCCATTTTAATATTAGACTATTATATCATATTTTAGCAATAGTGTAAACAGTTTATTTGACTTTACTAAAATTTTTATCTTTGTAAAATTCAAGTTTTTCTTTAAACTTGCCGTCAAGAATTTCTCCTTTATGTGATATTACAAAAACATTAGTATCATCATCGAGTGTATGAAGTATTTTCATTAGATTGTCTACACCATCATGATCAAGAGAGCTATCAAATGTTTCATCAAGTATTAAAAGATTTGTTGCAACTGAGTTTTTCATCTTAGCGATTTGACGCCAAGTAAAGAGAAGTGCCAAATCAATTCGTTGTTTTTCTCCTTCTGAAAATGAATCATATGAGAAGGCATCTCTGTGCCGAGATCGAATTGTTTCTTGGAAGCTTTCATCTAAATTAAAATGAACAAAGAAGTCTAGAACCTGAAGATACTGATTAACTAGTTTGTTAATAACAGGAATATATTGTTTGATAACTTTTGTTTTAATTCCGGTATCTTTAAGCATTTCACTCATAACACTATTGTAAGAATGTTGCTCATTTAATTCAAATCTTGATTCCATATATCCTTCTATTTTAGTTCGCATTTCAAGTAGATCAGAATTAGCAGTAGAAAGATCGCCTTCTCTTGATGTCAGTCTAGAAATATCATTATTATATTCACTAATTTGGTTTTGGTATATTTCTATGTTTTGATTATTAGAATGTAATATTGATTGTTTTTCTCTTATTTCTTCGTGTACCTTTGTCCATTTATCTAAATTTTCTGTTATCTCTTCGGCATGTACCTGTAATTGATCCATCTTCTTTTTAATGTCAACCGCTTCGGCTTTGAGGCTATCAATTTTCCCTTGCTTAAAATTCGGTTCAATCGCCTGCGTACAGGTAGGACAGTTGTCATTCTCTTTGTAAAATTTTGAATTGATAACGATGTTTTTAATGGAAGATGATGCTGTAGCCTTATCTGACAAAATGATCTGTTTTTTATCGTTTGCTGTTTTGAGCGCCGTGGAACATTTTTCGGCATACTCTTGAATAAAAGATGAAAGTTCGGAATTAGATAATTGTAGGTCTTTGATGATCTCTTGTACTTCTTTAATTTTTTCTTCTTTATCATTGATCTCATCCGTATTAATTTGAGTTATATCTCTAATATATTTTTTTTGAGATTCTATTTTATTTTTTACAATGTCTAATTTATAATTTAATTCTTTAAGATTTTCTTTTAATATAGCATTTTTTTCTTTAATAAGAATATTCATTTTTGAAAATATATTAATATCAAGTAAATCTTCAATCACATCTCTTCGGTGTTGAGCTGGCAACTGCATGAATGGAATAAATGAACTACTACCAAGAACAACAATTTGATGAAATGATTTATGATTTAATTTAAGAAGATTTTGTTCAAGTATTTTCTGATATTCTTTAGCATGCGATGATTGATTTAATAATTGATCATTACGCCAGATTTCAAATATTCCAGGTTTAATTCCTCTTACAACTTTATATTCGTATTTACCAATTGTAAAGTTAACTTCAACAATACAATCTTTATTATTAATAGAGTTTACCAATTGAGGTTTATTAATATTACGATGAGGTTTTCCAAACAACGCAAAAGATAAAGCATCTAGCATAGTTGATTTGCCAGACCCATTATGACCAACAATTAATGTTGAAGATATTTTATTTAAGTTTATTTCTGTCCACTTATTACCAGTTGATAAAAAGTTTTTCCATCTAAGATTTTTAAATACTATCATACTACTTCAAGCGCCTGTGCTTCTGTTAAAAGTTTTCTCATATCAATCTTAATTCTGTCTTTATCTAATTCCGTGTCAACTGATTCAACATAACTATCTAACAATGTTGAAGTATCTTCAAGTGATATACCTTCATCTTCAACATTTTCTCCAATAAACTCTTCAAAGTTTTCGGCAATTTTTAGTTCATGTATCTTCCTATTCTGTATTCTATCAACAAATCGATCAAATGTAAATAGATCTTGTTTATTTTTTACAACTATTTTTACAAATTTATGGTCTAAATGATCTAGTTTCATATCTAAATAATTATAATTTGAATCATCATATATAATTCGCTCATACAAAGTATGAGGATTACGAATGGCTTCAATGTTTCGAGTTTCAGTATCTATAACATGAAAGTACTTGTTATCATGAGCATCGTTCCAAAAGAATTCCATTTGTGATCCAAGATACATTACATTGTCTCGTTGAGATTTTGTATGAAAATGGCCTGATAGTACTTTTTCAAATCTATTAAAAATATTATGATCCATACCATGTTGGTTAACAATACCAGCCATCAGATTAAAACCAGATAATTCTAAATGACCACCTAGCCAATCAGCTTTACAGTTTTTAATGAAGTTCATAGACTCATCATGATTTTCTGGAGTAATCCATGGCAACATTGCAAATTTAAATGAATCATATTCCATTACTGTTGGCTTCATTACAATATGAATTTCATTCATAAAGTGTCCAAGTAGTTCTTTAAGAGAATTTAGATCATTTGTATTTTTATAATAAGTATCATGATTACCTGGCATAATGTCCATAGCAATGCCAAGATCTCTTAATCGATTAAGAAAATGTTTTCTATTTGAATTAAGAGCTTTAAAATTAACAAACTTACGATGATCATAATAATCACCAAGGTGAATTATTTGTTTAATATTATGTTCTTTACAATATGGAAAAAATATTTTGTCATAAAAAGTATTTGCATTATCTAAGAATATGTCTGAGCTATTTCTAATACCACAATGAGTATCATTCAGTACTGCTATTTTCATGCTTTTACGTCCCAATCTTCTTTTTCTTCAAGAGTCCATTGTACTGCTTGATAATAATCTTTGTCTTCGTCATTCATATGTGCAGCAAATAAACTAACTTTAGCCATTTGATTTAGTAAATCTGTTTTACCTTCTATTAAGTGATCTTGTCCAGGTGACTCCATAATAGCTTGGATAGCATCCATATGAAGCTTAATCCTTTCTTGTATTTTACTCATTCTAAGAAATCCTGCAGATCTGAATCAACTGTACGAGCTCTTTTCTTTGGTAGCTTATTCGCTTTAGCAAAAGTTTTAAGCTCAGTATCATATTCTTTTACTTTACTAATTCTATCTTTTAAAGTATCAACAAAATGTGTAGCTACCTGAGTCGATTCTTCACTACCAGAAGAAGTAATAAACGCTTCAACTCCAGATTGTAACATATATTTTTCTTTGATCTCTTGTTGCTTTTTTTCTTTTGTAATTCTACGAAGAAACGCAAACCAAATAATTTGAGTAAAATAAGCAAACGCGTTTGGTTTGCCTGAACGAGTTTTAGCATCAATATTATAGTTTTCAACAGCCTTTAGACAATTTTCAACTGCATCCATAACCATTTCTTCACGATAAGTATATCGTATAAAATTAGACTTATGTGAAAGATTTTCAGCAATTTTTAAAAAAGATATAGCAATATCATCAGGAACAATTGGTAAAACATCGTTATTTTCTTTAGCTTCAGAAACAGTTTTTACATAGTTGACTACTGATAATGAGAATTCAGCATTATTTACATAATGTACATTTTTAGTTTTTTTAGGCATAATGTTTATATCTCCACATAATATATTAATAATTATAAACTATTTTTTGTTGTTTGTAAATAAATTTATTTTTAAAATATTGAAAATAACTGTTTACATACCACAAAAAATGTGGTATAATAAAGAGTATTCTTTAAAGGGAAGGTAGTATCTAATGAAGCTTATTCTTCGAAGTCTTATTAAATGATAAGGTTACTACGTTTTTATTCTGATGATCGGATTCTTCGAATAAATCTAATTGAACTAAATCTTTTTCTCTAATTTCTTCATTTGCCATATCTACTATTCTAGATAGAGCTAATTCATATTGTTTAAGTAATTCAGTATGCGGATTAGACAATGCCATACAATGATACGCATTAATAGTAATCACTTCATCTTTATGTTCAACATATGTCATCCAAGGTTTAAGAACATATAAAGTTGTAGTGTATTGTTCTGTATCATTGCTCTGAGCTCTAAACTTATCAATTAATAAACAGTATCTTACAACTAAATCATCTTCAAGTTCTTCTAAAATTTCACAAATAATTTCGTCGCCATTTACCATTTTGATTTGTTTAACGTTATCTACAATCATTACTCTAAACCTTTATTTTATATATTTTGAAATTAAATTGCTCTCTTTTATATATTTTGATTCTTTCTTCGGAATGTAACAGCGTATAATTTTTCTTCGATTTATGCTGTATATCATCTGATATATCATATAGTTTAGTAGTTACTCCATTGTCGCTTTTTCTGAGTCCTCGTCCAATACTTTGGAGAACTTTGATTTGTGATTTTGATGGGCTCGCAAAAATGATATTATGAAGATTGCGTATGTTAATCCCTGTACTAAAAGTCCCGAGACTAGCCACGATAATCGCATCTTTTTGTTTCTCCGTTATTTTTCTTATAGCTTCTCTATCAGTAGCATCAGTTGCACCACTAACAAAGAACACCTTTCTATTTATATCAGCTTTAGATTGTATTAAATCATATAATATCTTACCATGTTTTTCCACAAATTGAAATAATACTAATGAATTACCTTTTTGATCAAGAGCAAGATTTCTTATAAAATGATTTCGTTTTTCATTTCCAATTATAAAGTTTATTTCTTGTTGATATGTAGATCCGCTTATCAATTGTCTTACATCATCAGCGTGTTCTAATCTTAAAATAAAAATATCAAGAGCAGCTAATGTCTCTTTATCCTGTAATGCTTTAGTTGTAGTAACTTTCATTACCTTTCCAAACAATCCTTCAAGTACTAATTTATGTGTTTGTGTACCATCAAGTGTTCCAGTTGTACCAAATCTATAAACTGTTGTTTTAGCTTTGTTCATAATATTAGATAATGATTTTGATTTGAATCCATGAACCTCATCACCAAATATAACACCAAATTGGCTAAACCATGTCATAGGTAATTTATATATTGATTGCCATGTACTAATAAAAACGTTTTCAGATATATTCATTTTAGCTTGACCAGAAAAGATTGCATGACATTCATCTTTAGAAAAGCTATCATCATGAGATGAATAATCATCAAAATCTGATAACATTTGTTGAACAAGCGAAGTTGTTGGCACGATTACTAAAACTTTTTCATCGTGATTGGCCATGTACCATCTCATTAAAACATAAATTATTAATGATTTTCCAGATCCAGTTGGTGATAATAAAATTGCTCGTTTTTTTCTAATGCTTTCACAAATAGCATTAAATTGATAATCTCTTACTTCAATAAGATTACCTTTACTATGAATATTAAGAGATTTAATAAAATCCATTATATCTTTAACATCAATTTTATTAAATGATTCTGGAGGACCAAATGGACCATCTTCATATTCAACAGCATAATCACGCTTTTCAGCAAACTCTTTTACATATGGCAATAGGCCAACTGGCAATTCATAATTTGCGGGATTAAATAATCTTACCTTACCATCCCAGACTTTATTACGATATAAAGGCATGTACTTATAACCTGGAACAAAAAACGAAAAGTACTCACTCAATTCCATTGCAATACCATTATCACAACCAATAAGTAACATAGCTTCATTTTTCTTTTGTAGTAAAATTCTATCCACCGGCTTGAAACATCTTCCATTTTATAATATTGCTAATTGTTTGGTGCTTCCAACGTAATGTATCTACTATTTCTGTAAGTGTTTCCACTGTTGTTTTAAAATAAATTACTTTTTCTTCACTCTGTTGTATATCTATATCTGAATCATAATAGCGATTCATATCACCTTTCATGATTTTCATTCCACGAAATGGATCAAATTCCCATCCTTTTTTGATAAGTTCATCTTCTGTCAGCTTACCATTATAATAAAGCCATTTTTCTTTAAGCAATATTTTTTGGTTAAGCTCTGTCTTTTTTAGCTTGAGTTTTGTAATAGATAACATTTCAAGATATTTTGCGTGCAACTTAGCTATTTCAATTGAACTTTTATCTAAATTGTTTTCATCTAACTGACAATCTTGCTGCCATTCTTCAAGTATATTTTCAAGTGTTAACAAATCATTTCTCCATAATATAAAAATATATATACATCAAGTTATAGTAAAATACTCATTTCTAAATGAGGCTTGAAATGTAACCTGTGATGGTTCACCTACTGTTGCAGCAAAATTTAATGAGCTTAGTGACGTCGGAACACAATCAATATATTTTATTGTTTTAACAACTTTGTTCGAATTTGTTAATAATAAAACAGTGATGTCTGCTTCGTGTGTATCTGTTGGAGATGGTATATCACGATATAAAGGATTATCACCAAGAATTCCTCTTCTATCTTCTGTTTGAGATTTTGCCCAATTATACATCTCAATGTAAGAATTCATATTTTCATCTACTATTACTTCAAAACCTAATTCATCAATGGTTAAAGTGTCACCAGGCAAACCAACTGTAGAAATTCTTTTATACGCCATTGGAGCAGAAGTAACCGTAACACCAGGGTGCTGAAACGATTGAGCAAAAAATTCTAAATTACCAAATTTTTTTCTATCGATTATTACTTTAAACTGCGTACTCTGCAGAAAATTAATATTAGTAGTTAGTGCTGCCATATTATAACTCCTTGAATTATTACTATTTATATTTTTATAAATGTAAATATATATATAAATACTCCTATAATATCAAATTAAGTAATGGTGTAATTTTAATGGCTAGACAAGTAAACATCACGTTAAGCGACACGATTAACGGCTGGAGACAAAAAACTAATCTTACAGCTACCTACGTTGGAGACTTAGATAATTTAATTGCAGGAATCAGTACTGATTCTAATATTGTTGCAGCTTTAAATACTATGTATATTATAAGAAGATCATATACTGCTGGTCTTGGAATAAGCAAGTCGACTGGCACTGATTCATCAGGCGTATTTAATGTTGCGGGAGGACATGGATTAACCCAAGAAGCAGGTGGTCTTAAATTAGAAGATATGCCAGCAAATACGATTAAAGTAAGAGATGCAGCATCTGCCGGAGCTTCATCAAATAAAGCTGTTACTAACAAGCAAATTTTAATTGGTGATGGAACTGGTTTTACATCCGCTGCTTTATCTCAAGATGTTCTTATGACAAATAGTGGTATTGTTACGATTCAGCCCGATGTTGTTACATATGCTAAAATGCAAAATGTTGTAGGCGCAAACAAAGTTCTTGGAAGTTCAACTGCAAATGGAATTATAACAGAGACTCAAGTGCAAACTGGAATGATTGCAGATGACGCTGTTACTACTGTTAAAATTTTAGATGATAATGTTACATATGCTAAAATCCAAGATGCAAATGCCAATTCAATTCTAGTTAGAGACGGTGCTGCAGCTGGAGATATATCAGCAAAAACTTTAACAGATACTCAAATCTTAATTAATAATGGAGCAGGATTTACTGCTGCAGCATTATCTGGCGATGTTACAATGAGTAATGCTGGAGTAGTAACAGTTGATCCGTCAGTAATCGGGACTGTAAGATTAGGTGGAACAGCCCCAGCTACACCTTCAAATGGTACAGCTTGGTTTGACGATGTAACAGCCGGCGAAATGTTTGTATATAGCGCTAGTGCAGGGAATTGGATACAGGTCACAGGGTCGATTACTTCTTTTTCAGCTATAAGTGGAACACCTCCAGCTGCACCTTTAGATGGTACTTTTTGGTTTGATGACGGCGCAACTGGAGAATTGTTCATTTATAGTAATGATGCATCAAATTGGATACAGGTTACTGGTGTAGTCGCTAATGTAGCATTTTCTGATTTAACAAGTACTCCAACTACATTAGCAGGCTACGGAATTACTGATGCACTGGCATTGGGTACAACTGGTACAACAGCCTTAGCAGGTAATTCAGTATTAACTGACCTAAGTATTACTGATGGAACAAGTGGACAAGTACTAACAACAGACGGTAGTGGTGGATTTACATTTGCATCTGCATCAAGTAGTACAACTCTAGGAGCCGTCGGCACACATGCCTTTCTGATGCGAACATCAACAGCTCAAAACGACTACATAAGCGTAGGATCGTCATACGCTGGTAGTTCGTTGACATACGCTGGTGTATCTAGGTCTGCAGGTAATAATATAATCATTTCTCCAAGTGGATCGCCGGGTGGTACATGGAAAGCAATGGGCCACGTTGGCAGTGCGTTCGGTGGCTTTAATCAAAGAGCAACTTTATTTGTGAGGATTTCATAATGTCTATTACAATTGCACAAGTGCGTAATGCACAATCACTTAACGCAAACAACACTCAAATGGATGTAGAAATTAATCATCCCGATTACGGTTGGATACCTTACACTTTGGACCCTAACGACACTGATACGACTATTGATAACAATGTTGTAATGTCTTTAATAGATACAAACTTTACAGCTTACGTTGCGCCCACACAGGCAGAAATTGATTCAGAAACCGCATTGCAAGTTCGTTCTGATCGTGACTATAAGCTACTTACAGAAGTCGATCCTCTAGTGTCAAATCCTTTACGTTGGGCTGATATTTCATCTAGCAAACAAACAGAATGGGCACAGTATAGAACTAACTTATTAAATGTACCACAACAGTCAGGATTTCCCAATACAATCTCTTGGCCAGA
>MDSX01057918.1_pt1 | contig 27881 bp, 35 predicted proteins | sample 811141 | NCBI WGS metagenome assembly MDSX01 (sample SAMN05326642, study PRJNA326480) | marine metagenome | isolation source: seawater | place: Atlantic Ocean: South East | collected 2010
CGTCGCCACCCTGTGTATTGTTACCATACTCATGGCCTAAATGATTTGCCATGAACATCTCTATGAACCTCTCATTGTAGAATATATTGTCAAGTCCTAGTTGATCTTTGGCGATTTGTTCTGCCTCTTGCAGAAGTGATTGTATTTGTTTTATTGCTTCCATATTAGTATAATTACATGTTTATTTTAAAATTTACAAACTATGGCCAATTTTTTCATGTAATCTTTTCATGTGCTTACATGGAGTGTATCGGCTAAACTCTCTGGCTTTACATTCACAGTCTACAATTTTATGATCTGTTACCTTTACGTTGTAGTAGGATAACTTACCAGTCTTTTTGTTTCTGGAACCCATCTCGCGGTAATACCACGAAGTGCCTTTTGGTAGTGAGTAGATGCTCATTATGCTTCTACTCTATCGTGAACAGGAATTGGCGCTCTGCCAGGAAACCTTGAATCTGAAGTGTGGATAAAGTTACCACCGAACATTGAATGTTTATTACTTTTGTAGATTCCAGCAGGAACTGCATACCAAGCTTCTTCTCCGAACAAGCGTCTTTCTACTAAAACTAATTCATCATCTGGAATTAGAGTTAAATCTGCTAAATCAGTATCTGGACCGTGGTGCAGAACGATTGAGTCTTCTCTTGAAGTAAGACCGTTGTTTGTTGAATCTCCCATGGAGTTCCTAAGTACGAATGTTAAAATGTTTGACATAGTTTGTGTTTGTTTTTAATTACAGTACTAATATACGAAAAAAAACTGACATAAAAAAATTATATGGCAGTTTTTTTGCAAAGTTATTAACAATTTGTCTAAGATAAATCTTCAAGTAATTGTTCTATTCTTTCTTTAGGAGTCCATCCTGAAACTTCACCGTCATTACAGTCTTCAATAAATTTCTCAGTAATAAATCTACCTTCTTTATCAAATACCGCAACTTCGAAAGATGTGTATTGACTAGAGTCTAGTAAATCTTTACGAGGGTTACTGTAAACGAATTCACCTCCTTGAATACTTACTGTAATATCTCCAAATTCTACAGTAGCTCCTACGCCACCGTGTGTTTGCTTCTTAAATTTTAAGTCTTTAAATTTCATATCTTTTATTTTAAAAATTACCGGGTGCAACTTGCATACAAGTTAATCCATTGTCTCTCCACATATCAACTACTTTCTGTCTGTCGTCAAAGACACAGATAATATCACTCTTGTCAGTGAATAACTTGTCTAACCACATTTGCTTAAGCTTATCATCAGGCATAAACATAAAGTCTTTGCTAGTAGGTCTCATTTTCAAGATGTCACATGGTACATCAAACTTTTTTAACCACGCATTAGTTGCATCTTTAGTTCCTTTACTTCTACCAGAAAAGATGATAATCCTATGGCCAGCAGCTTTAAGAGTCTGGGCCATTGCAATTACACCATGGTTAGGTAAATCAAGATCAATGTTCTTAGGATCGAAGAATACATCCCAATCCATTTTACCATTATCTTTAGTAGCTAAAGCTCTCCTATCATCGATAAGGGCTAAAGTTCCGTCGAGGTCAAATATTACGTTTCTCATTTCTTGTTGTTTTTTAATTACAGTACTAATATACGAAAAATAATTGACATAAAAAAATCTAGAGGCAATTATTTTGTATCATAAATGCTTTAATTTTCTAGATTGAATTTTAAGTACTTTGTCTATATTATTAGTAGCTTTAGCGATATATGATTTTTGCATATCGTCTTTACATATAACATTGTCATAAAACCTTTGAACTAGTTTTACAAATTGTTTAGCACCTATTAACTGAGTGGTATTAGTACAACTCATAATAACATCAAGAGTCTTTTTATTAATGCCTAAAATTAAATCTACATTAGTATCAAATTTCATATTAAGGTTTTAAATAGTTAAGTACTGAATCCCATCCTGGGAATTCTTCTGTTCCGAACTGGATTAATTCACCTTCGAATTCACCAGCACCATTCTTAGTTCTATCATCAATTAGATAATCACCTTTGCATAAGTTTTTATTATGAGATAGGATTAATCTTTTATATGCATTAGGACCTAGGTACTTTTCTACCCATTCTCTTTTTTGAGTCCATACCCAAGGAGCATCCCATGGAGCTGTAGATAAAATATAACAATCGTATTTGTCAGACTCGCAAAATTTATTAAATGCATCTACTGCGCCCGCAATAGGATCTGGATCTAAAAAGATTGCAGGTAGTTGCTCGACCATATCCAGTGCATTAAATTGTTCTACAACTGCAGGTGGAAATGCATTTATCTTTTGTGCTAGATCTACTAACACTCCGTCCATATCAAAATAGATTATCTTTTTATTCATTATTCTTTTTAAAGGGTTTAATATTATCTTTTGTTCCAGGGTACATAATATACCAAAGTAACATTAATCCAGCCATTTGCCAGATATTAATAGGATCTACAATCGTGACCACTTGAGTTAAAATTCCATTCCATAGCATAGTAGCTATAGCAACAGAAAGTGGCACCATGATAAGTAGAGTAAGTAGGGGTTTCCAAATTGGATGTTTCATAAGTTAGTTATTTACAGTACTAATATACGAAAAATATTTGACATAAAAAAATGTTTTGGCAATTATTTTGCAGGATATTTTTCGACTATTTGTGGTTTTTTAATATTATACTTTTTAGACCATGTTTCAATAAACGACTTTCCACATCCAAGTTCAACAATGTCATACTTGTGGTCTATGATAGGTTTTGTCGCTCTGGCATTAATTAAAATATCAGCATGAATATCTGTAACAATCATATAGTGTTTGTTACTAGTTTTTTGTTTCTTGTAAACTGCTACAAACGTAGGTTTATCTTCTTTCTTTTCTAGCCAGGGTAGTTTCATTTCCAAAATAGTTGTACACAGATTAAACATAATGCTAAGCCTAAACTAACCCATGTTTTAATAGTTAGGCCTTCTCCCATGAAATACCATGTTAAGAAAGCGAATGATGTAATACCCATTGAGAAACCTAAGAATCTTCCAGGCCAGAGTAAACCATCGTAATGTTCTGCAATTAGCCTAGTACCATTAATAAAGAAATAACTAATAGTAGTTCCTCCTACAACAGATAAGATTAAAGTATTATTCTTTGCCCATTCATTTATGAACTGCCCATTAGTCTGAAACCAGATTAGGGTTTGTCCAATTAAAAAGCATGCAATGCCTAAAAGTAAACCTCTCAAAATAATTGACTTGTCGTGGTTAATAAATGTGAGATGAATGAATCTCTGTGATGTTCAGTTGGACCTGCTTCTTTAATTGCAGTAATATGTTGTTTTGTACCATAGCCTTTGTTAGAACCCCAACCATATACGTTACCACCTTCTAGGCTTCGCATATAATTATCTCTTTCTGTTTTAGCTAAAATACTAGCAGCCGCAATACTTGTGTAGATATTATCTCCACCAACTACAGTTTCAAATGGTTTCCCATCAAAACCATGGAATTGATCTCCATCGATTAGAACAAAATCAAAATCGTGTTCTTTTGCAGTAGCCTCAAGAGCTCTTCTCATGCCTTCTAAGGTAGCCTTTAAAATGTTAGTGTTTTCTATTTGGTCAACATCGATGTGTTGAATAGAGTATGCTAAACAGTTATCTAAGACTAGTTGTCTAGCTGCAACCCTCTCATCTTCTTTTAGAATCTTAGAATCTTTAATAAGTTCATGTTGGAATCCGTAAGGCATAATACATGCCGCTACAGTTACTGGTCCTGCGAGTGCTCCTCTACCAGCTTCATCTACACCTACCTCAATAGTTTGAGGATTACCAGTGTGGCTGTGCTTTAATAAAATGATTTTAGACATAGGTAAACTTGTTTAACAGTTATACCTTAAAAGAGTCCTTTGTTTCTAGCTTTTGGTCCTAGTTCTACAGGTCTATCCCATCTCATTTGTACTTCATTCTGATAGAAGTCACATTTTTTATAGAAGTCTATATTCTCTTCAGCACAATTAAGTATTACTTTGTAACACCCACGCTCTATTGCTATGTCTTTTAATTTTTCAACTAACATTGTGCCAATACCTCTCGAGCCAGCAAATTTAGATACTGCCACATCTTCGATTAAGCCAACTCTATTGCCACCTCTTAAAAGTTTATTAATAATAATAATTGAAGCCACTCCTACTACGTAGCCATTTTGCTCAACTACATAATATACAATATCTTTATTATCTAGAATATTCCACCATTGTCTAGTCGATGGCGTAGTTATACCCTTAAATGCTTGAGTGTAAATATCGCAAATACTTTCAAGGTCATCGTATGTGGCCTTTCTAAGTTTTACTTTATGTTGTTCTGGATTTTCCATTTGTCGTAGCGGACTACAACCTCCTGTAATATTTTAGCCCTAACAATATCTTTCTCTGTAAAGATGTGAGTACCTACTCCTTTTACATCTTGTATAAGTTCAATAAAATCAGGTAGGCTAACTTGTGATGCTTGGATGTCTGCTTGACTGACATCTCCAGTAACTACAACTTTACTATCCTTACCCATTCGGGTTACAAATAACATTAGTTGTTTAAAGTTAGCGTTTTGAGCTTCATCTAAAACCATAAGTGCATCATCAAAAGTATCACCTCTCATATATGCTAATGGTTCAAATCTAATTATCTTTTTTTCAAATAGAGTCTCAGTCAATTCATGACCGATAATTTTAACTAGATTGGATTTGTATGATTTCATATATGGATCGACTTTATCTTCAATCCCGCCTGGTAAATGACCAAGCTTTTCTCCAGCTTCTTGGATTGGCTTACATAATATGATTTCTTTAATCTCTTTATTCTGCAACATTTGTAAAGCACTGTAACATGCTGTAAATGTTTTCGAGGTTCCTGCAGGTCCATAGCAAAATGTTATATCATTTTTAGCTATTGTTTGTACATAGTCACGTTGTCCGTTTCTAAGTCTTATTTGTTTAATACCTGCAGCGATCGATGCTGCTCTAGAGGTTCTTGCCATAGTTTATTTATTTTTAGTCCCCGGCCATCAGTACAAGCTCTTTTAATTTAAGTAGCTTATTACACTTTTCATACTCTTCCAGTGTTTCAAAATATCTAATCATTAAATCAACAAACTTTGAACGCTGTCCGATGCCATGAGGAATTTCAATTAATTTATCTTCATCCTTAAATGCTACAAACCTATTTACCGTCTTGGTAAAGTTCCTTGTAATTTGATAATAGCTAGCTCTCATTAGGCTATCTTTATCTGAACTTGAAATAAATCCGCTCATAGCTTTTATTATTCTTTTTCTGATAACTTATATATTTGTGAAGACTTGCACACATACCGATATGTAGTGCTAAAATTATTAGTATATTAAAATACTTTGTTAATCTTGGTTTTCAGAATCAGACTTCTTTTGAAGATACACGGCTTTTTGCTTTTGAAGTCTTTTTTTTGCAGAAGGTTTAGTAAAATGCTTACCGTCTCTAAGTTTTTTAAGTTGCTTAGTTTTAATTACTTTAGTCTTTAACTTTCTTAAAGCTTTTTCTATATTGACTTTCTTTTCTAATTTTACTATTAGCATATATTACTTTTTTGGTTCAGGATCTATTAAATTGATACTCTGTTTCATTTTAATTAATTTAGCACATTTTTCATAAGACTCATGTTGCTCGTAAAACTCTAACATATCTTCCAAGATTTCAAACTTACGCTCTTTAGGCATATCTGATAATAATACGTAAGATGGGTGTTCCATCATAGCGTTGTAAAGAACTGTAAAAAACATAGACTTATTGTTTACGAGCAAACCTTCTATTGCTGCGTAAAAATCTTTTTTATTTCGTCTATTGTTATGTCTAAATGTTTCCATTATGTATTTTATGTACTTTACTTATATATTCGAGTTGTTCCTCGTTTAAGTCAGGGTAGCTCGGATTTAATTTTAGCATTAAATTACCGCGTATTCCAGATTGATAATCTGGCCATCCTTTATTTTTAAGTCTTAGTACTTTTCCAGGTTGGCTATGTTTAGGAATCATAACCGCAAGAGGACCATCTAAACTATTGATAGTTATCTTTGTACCTTTCATAATGTCAAACCATGGCAGGCTATATTCTCGCCATATATTGTTTTTTTCATCTATTATATTCTCAACATTTAGTTCTACTGAAATCTCTATAATAACATTACCACTAGGCAATTGAGAATTAAATGGATGTGGACTACCTTTTCCATGAACAACTAGCCTCTGTCCAGTTTTAGCGCCTGGCTTAAGATGGATTGTAATATGTTCACCGTTTACGTTAAAGTTCTTTGTAACACCATAGAACGCTTCACTAAAAGAAATGTGTAATTGTACTCTTATATCGTTACCCCTAGACTGCTGTTGTTGAAATGGACCACCATCGCCACGAAAGAATTGATTGAATAGATCTGAAAAGTTTCCATCCATTCCACCCATATTATTAAAATTGGCAAATGGATTTTCTTGTACAGCATCATATTGTTGGCGCTTTGTTTCATCACCAACTACGTTATATGCATCTGCAATTTCTTTAAACTTATCTTCGTTACCACCTTTATCAGGGTGGTGTTGCATACTAAGTTTTCTATAAGCTTTCTTTATTTCTGCTTGAGTTGCCGATTTATCTACACCTAAGGTTTGGTAGTGGCTCACTCAATTTCAGTTTTAGAGTTTCTTATTTCACGAACTTGTAAAGACTCTAATTTAGCTTTACGTTTCTCAGCTACAGTCTCTCGCTTGTTCGATGCTTCCATTGCGTCAGCAATTCTTTTAAGTTGTTTTGCTATATCTTTAGCTATCTTGTCGTCCATGTCTATTCTTAATTAAGTCTGACTTACCATTTTGGAAATCTTGATAAGGCATTGACTTATCCTTCTCTCCTTTATGCGGGCCATTTACCATTATAGTATCTTTATATGGATTTGTTTCACCTGAGTGGCCTGTCTCCTTTGCTTTACGACTCATCCATGCATGTAAATCTTCTACACTACCTTGGAATTGTCTTGACCTTTCTAGATCTGGATTATCACTAGCGAAGTCTTCAAATAGTTTTATATGCTTCATAGTCTTATAGGTATCTTTCAGCCATACGCTTCCAATTAGGAAGACCTGCCATTTTAAATCCTGCAGCTTTTACAAATGTTCTCATTGAGACATCTTTTGCCTGCTTCATAAATTCATATATTTCCTCTTTATCTTTTATCGCCATATCAGTTGGCTCTAAGTGAGGTAATAACTTTTTCATTCTTTCCATAAGAGTTGAATCATCAGGATTAACATCGATTAAGATCGATCTAGATCTGATTGCTCCATCTGGATCTGCTTTATCTTTTTGTAGGTTAGAAATAAAAATAACTCTACCTGCAAATTCAAATGAGTTAGGTACAACCCCTGCTTCTAATAAGTTAAACTCTTCTTCTGGAGTTACATCTTTAGGATCGTAAACTGCTTTTGTTTTCTTTAGGTATGAAATCTTTCTGATAGCTTTTGTATCTAACGCAGCCTTCATTAAGTTTCTACCATTCTCATCTCTAAATACTGCATCACAATCATCAAATACTAAAGTACCATTTCTATATTGATAGAACTTTTTGTACATCATAATTACAGATGCCGCACCAGAAACTAAAACATAGTCTTGGTCTTCTACTAGACCTTCATCTTTAAGTGCTCTTTCAACGTTGTAAGTTTTACCAGTACCAGCTCTACCAGATATGAATAGAGAATTAAAAGCACCTGCACCAACTCTTCTTGAGATTTGGTAGATGTCTTCCATTGTTTCTTCTAAGTATTTTACTTTATCATTAAGTGTTGCATCATTATGTGCAACAGCAGGAGAATCAACTGGTTTTACACTAACACCTTTCTTAATTCTAGAAATTTGTCTATAAGGTACTTCTAATGCTAATGCAATAGATCTTACTGAATCGCCAGCACCTAGTTTATCGTTTACTTCTTTTAATTCTGCAGTTGATAGGGCTCTTGTTTTAGCCTCGTTAATTTCTAAAGACTCAGCAATAACTTCTGAATAATAATCTTTCTCGTTGACTAGTTTAACAAACTCATGTAGTAATTTAATTACTGGAATCTTGTGAGTACCTGCTTCTAAACTAAAATCAGCAACTGGGTTTTCAGCATTAGAAAAATATTGTAATGAACCGATAATTCCAGCAGCACCAGATGTATTATCTGAAACTCTAAAAGCCTCTTTACCTTTAGCAGAGTAAAACATTACTCCAACATTATCTTGCCCATCAATATTTGCTGTATGTGCAAATGGGAATTTTAAAAACTTTAAACCAGTTTTCTTATTGACAAATTTAGCTACAATATCAGCAGCTCTTGATAGTGCTGGTTTTACATATTCTACTTTAGCAGCGAAAGCATTAGCCTCGTTAACAAATTCTGATAAATTAGGAATTCTATTCATGTTCTTCTATTTTAATTTGGAAACACTTGATCTACTTGAGGCTTAAGCTCTTTAGATTTAAAGTGTTTTACTATTTCTTTTTTAGCCTGTCTCTTTTCATTGTTAGACAGATTTTTATATGCGTCTTCAATCCACTTGTTATTTTGAGTAGCTCTCTTCCATTGTCTACCATCATCAATATATTGTGCATAAAAGTCATAAGATTTAAAATACTTTAAGAATGTTTCTAGCTTTGACATAAAGTCCTCTTCTAGTTTATTCTTTAATTCTTGGTATCTCATCTTCTTTTTATTAAAGTAGTACTCCCATCCTTCAGGTTGCATTCTATATGCAGACGTTTTATACATGTGGATGTAATCACCTGACTCTAACTCTACAAAGAATTTAATACCTTTATCTGCAGACTGATCGTCAATAGATTTTATCATATCTTCTTTAGGTAGTAGTCTACCAAGACAGAACTCTACATCTTCTCTCATTTCTACTGGAGAACCCCAGTTTCTTTTGAAATCTGAGTATGCCTGATACTTTTCTAATGTCAAAATATACTTCATAGATTATATATCATCATAATATTTTCAATAAAAAAACCCGCGAAAACACTAGGTCTTCGACGGGTTCATTTCGGGGGCCCGCACTTCCGTTAAGTGGATGTGCGTCTATTATATATCTTTTTAAACGCTAACTAATACCTCTTCGATCTTTTCTAGCTCTTTTTGAAGTACTTGACACTTCTCATATTGCTCTAAGTCAATGAAGTGTTTTGTCATATAAATTAGTGTTTCTTTAAGCCCTTTAAGCTCTGTTTGAGTCATTTCTCGTAGATGCCAAGCACTTAATCCATTCTTTACAATGTTTTGATAATTGTGCTCGATAGCTTCGAGAATCATTTTTTCACGATAGTTTTCTAGTTTGCCTTCAAACTCTGGATCGTTTAGGTAATCGTCTATATTAAATCCGTCTTTATTCATTATCCGAATATTTTTCTAAGTACGTTAGTAGCTTGAGCGTCAGTCTTTGCATTTTCATACACAAAGTCTACTACTCTTGATTGTGAATAGCCGGCGAAGTAGTGATATTTAGCTTCTTCTAATAGATTTTTTGTTGACATAGTTTGTATTGTTTTTAATTACAGTACTAATATACGAAAAATATCTGACATAAAAAAATATTTCGGCAACTATTTTGAAGAAATCTCTATCTTATTTGATAGAGATTGTCTTCTTGTTATCCGAGCTTTTAAAGCTAAGTGTTAAGATACCATCTTTCATTGTAGCAGAAAGTGAATCCATATCAGTTCCGTTTGGAAATTTAAACTGCTTATTAAAAGCTGTTGCGAAGCTATCTTCTTTTTCTTCTGCAGAAATAGTTAAGATTTGACCTTCAACTTCTAATGAAATATCCTTCTTACTAAAACCTGGCAAGCTAACTGATAAAGTATCTTCGCCTACTTTGTAATCTGGTCCAGTAATTCCTAATGTGTCCCAATCTTTTCTAGCAGTTGGAAAGTTAAAGAATGAATCAAATGCGTCGTGAAATGATCCGTTGTTTAGTTTTGATAAATTTGTTAAATACATAGTTTTAATGTTTTGTTTTAAATTATTTGTGCGTTCGTGCACAGTACTTATAGTGAAAGAACTATGCCAAAGCTGTTTTTGTGACGATGTGTCACTGTTTTATTAAATTGAAGTAAATTTTAGTGACATATTGGCATACCCGACATTTTTAATATGACGTTTGCGGTAGCCTTAATATCTTTCTCACAATAAGTTTTTATCTCATCATGCCTGTCATTCCAATAATATTCAGAAACTTCTGAACCTGACATAGCATCTTTTGGAGAAGGGATGCCTAGAACTTCTGAGATAAGTCCTAGTTTTGCAGAGTCCCATCCTCCGAATTGCCATACATCTTTTGTATCAAGTAAACAGTTTTCCCAAGGCTTCATTTTATGTAAGTGAAAATGTCTTGGTACTTTTACATCGTTAATTAAAGATCTTTTAATAATATAAGGCATATCGAAACCTTTTATGAAGTGACCAACCCATTTCATCCCTGGGTACTTTTGCATGATCTTAGAGGACATATCGTGAAAGTCCTTTAGTATCTTACCTTCATCAGTCCCGTTGAATGAGACAGCCTTAAAACCATTAGGAAAGCCTGTTTCGTCAAATTGTAATTGACCAATAGAGATACAAACAATTCTACCCCATTCTGGATTTAGACCAGCCATTCTTGGAAACATCTTATGTGGATCTTCAAACTCGGCTAATTCCACCGGATTCTTTTGAACCAACTGCATAGTCTTTAGGTTCCAATATTGTTCTAATTCTGGGTTCTCATCGATAATCTCTTGAAACGTCTCTTTTTGAGTTGCTGTCTCAATGTCAATGAATATCATTTGTTTTAATTCGTCTATTGTGTACATTCTTTAAATCTTTAATCCTTTTATACTAAAAAACTGCCTAGCGTTAACTAGACAGTTCTTATACGTTCGAAGTCTTATTTGTTTCTTAAGAACTTCCAGATTAATCCTATTAAACTATCGGCTTTATACTTCTTGCCTTTGTAGTTTAATAAGTAATCTTTTCTTTCATCTTTTTTCATAATTGTTGTTTTAAGCCATCCAACCGTCTGAAGCTTCCCAATCTTTAATTGAGGTTAAGAGTGAATATGCTTCAAAAGAAAGTGCTACTGAAACGTAGCCGCCAGTTACTGAGTTTGGCACTTTATCTGGACTTAGATAATAGTCAGGTGCTTCCTTAATTCTATCATTAAGGAAATCAAACATTTGATCTACGTCCATGTGGTGGACCCAAATGTTTATATGCATACATGCCATATTTGCTTTACCCATTACTCTTTACTAAATCTTTTTTTATCGAACCCGATTGTCGAGTCAATATCTTTCTTCTGGTACATATCTATCTGCGCGTCATCGGTAGAATGTAGTTTTTTATCATAATAATCTTGATAGACTTTTTTGTAGAGTAATGCCATTACACCATAGAGAGGAGCAAACTCTGAAGACATTTCTACTACCCATGGTTTTCCATCAGTATCAACCATTAAGTCTATTGAGTATATGTCTAAACCTTTATGTGCCTCATTCATTTCCTGAAATACTTCATTCCATTCCTTTGGCATTTTAGATAAATCCTTTAGGACATATTTAAACAATAGTTTATCTTCTTTCTTTTTGGTCATCTCTTTGGTCTCCTTGTTACCATGTACTCTTTGTACCCACATAACAGGCTCACCTCTCCACATCATTATTCTGTGTTCTTCATCGATGTCTATCTTCTCGCTGAAGACTTCAAAATCAGAAAGGTCCATATCTTTAGCTGCTTCAAGGGTATCTATTTTAATAATACCTTGTCCAGAATATCTGTTATCTGGTTTTGCTATAATAGGGAATTCTAACTGATCTAAATCTTTTGCATCAGATGTAGTCTTAGGCACATGTTTAGAATCTTTGTGTGTTTCGTGCCATTTAACTTTTGATGCTATTTCCATCTTCTTCTCCTTAGGATTATAGATTAATTCTTTTGGAGTACCTGCATCTAATAATCTTTGCGTATGAATATTACAAAAATTAATTACTGGCATATCAGCCTTTATAGGCTCATTACCTTTAGTAAATAATTGCATATAATTTCTAGCAAAGCAAGACTTATCAGTTACGTACTTAAAATCAGTCAGCTCAGTGGATACGCACATAATAACTTTATGCAATCCTCCGTAACCCTCATTAAGGAATGTATGGAAATCTTTAATAATCATAGATTATATATCTATGAATTTAGGATGGGAATACTTCTATAGTTCTTTCTTCTCTAACTAAATCTGCCCATTTGCCTTCATATCTTGTACCTTTAACAATATGGTTATCAACCCAGTGATAATTACCACCTCTAGGCTTTTCCATTAGTAGGCCATGGTATTTAAAACCATGTTTATTTAACCATGTTTCTGTAATCTCTCTTACCTCTTCAGTTCTTGAAGTAAAGAATGTAATTACATGTCCTTCGTCAAACCATTTATTAAGAGTCTCTACTGAGCCTTGATATGGTTCTACTACTGACATTCTTTCTGGTTCTTCGTTTGGTACATCATCAGTAATTGTACCGTCAATATCAATTAAATAATTCTTACAACCGTTCTTTAATACTGGAGAGACTAAGTGTCCGTCATCTCCTACTATCTTATTAAATGTGATTTCTTTTTTCATGTATCTTTTGTTACTTAGTTTTCTTTTCTCATAAATGAAACGCAAATGTATCTCTTACCTGCGTAAATTGGTCTAGCACCATGCAAGTGTGTAACCATACCAGGGTGAAGTGTCGCAACTCCTACTCTTTCTGGATTTGATAATAAATTATATTTTGGGAACCATGTTCCACCACCGTCAAATTCATCATTTAATTTAACCACCATAGTTACGTGGCTAAAGTCGTGATGTAATGAAAGGTGTGATTGTCTATCTGTAGTATATCTTGCAAGGAAGTTTTCGCTAAACATATCCTTCCAACCTTTACCTTCTAATGTCCATAAGTGAATACAAAGAGGATAAACAACTTCTTTAAGTACTTGATGATATGCGTCTTGTAAATTTATATCTTGTAATAAAACATCATTTGTAGGATAAAACTCATGTCTATCAATTGTCCATTTATCTAGAGCTTCTGAAAGAGCTACTGCTTCTTTACAAAACTTCTCTGTAAATAGTGGGAATTCATATACGTTATGCCCAATGTCATCTACCATTAAGTCATACTCGCCCTTTAACATTGATTGATTTACATACTTTAATTTCCATGCATCCCAATCCGCAGTATCTAATATTTCAAAATATGGTTCTTTAGGTGTTTTTAGTTCTGTTTGTTTTTTCATTAAATTAGGATTTAATTTAGGATCTAGTTCAATTGTTGAATCTTCCTGCGCTCTTTTCTGTTGAATAAACTTTTCAGACTCATGAGCTATCGCAGTTAATGTTGGTGGAAATAAAGCTGCAATATCTGGTCTTCTATGTGTAGAATAAGTTGCTGCTAAAAATTCATCAGCCGGAATTAAATTCTGCTTAATCTTATAGTTGTTTAATAATTTCTTTGCACCTTCTAAAGTAACTACATAAGCATGTGTACAATAACTTGCGGTTGGTGTAACCCAGCTACCTCCTATAGACTCTTCTTCTGCCTTCTTATTAATCTTCCATCTACCAAGGTATGCAATATCAAAATCTACAGTAGGTTCATCTAGTTCTCCTACTTCGCCATTACCTTTAAAGTCATCTTCTAAGATTAAAGTTCTTTCTAAACCTTCAGCTACAATTCTTTCCCATACTTTAATATGAGATACCATACACCCTACTTCACCTGGAATAACATCTCTTTTCCACCAGTCATTCCATGTATCTTCAAGCTTCCATTTACTATAAGCGGCATAACCTTCTGGAGCTCCTTTTTTAACACCATTCCATGCAGGAAATATTTCATACCCAGTTTGGTTTGTAAAGTTTAAACCTTGTAAACCATTAAGCGTCTTGTCCTGCATTTCAGCATCTTGACTATCTAATGATATTATATAAATTTTATCTATGTTCATAATTGTTCGCGTTTTCTTGTTCTTGTCTAAGTCTATTATATGAATGCTTATCTGCATCCCAATCTACATCTAGTTCACCATCTATAAGTTTTCTAAATAACTCTTTCCAAACATAGGCTCTTTGATTCCATGTTTGTTTACTTGCCCATCGATGTGCTTTATTCTTTGCAAACATTTTAAGAGATGGAGATAACTTCTTTAATGTTTCTATTAATTTATCCCACTTTGTTTCATCATCGTCTAGTATAATACCAGAGTGTACAGTTTCTTTTAAGCCTGCTACTTTAGTAACTATAGGTAAGACTTTAGCGTATTGCATTTCTAAAGCTGTAATACAATAGGTCTCTTCATAAGATGTTAAGTAACACCAATAATCAGATTCTAACATCGCCCTATGTAATGTTTTTTGATCTACAGGTCCGTGGAATGTAACCCCTATATTTTCTAATATTTCTTTATGTTCATTAATCCACTCCATTTGTGAATATTCATTAGAATATGCTGGCCAATAAACATTTAATGTAGCATCATATAATACGTCTTTTATTCTAGGCCAGTTTTTTAATAGGTCTATTAAATCTCTATCAATTGCTGATGACCATATAAATGAGTTAATCTTTTTCTTAGGATGTCCTACAAATGTAGACTTGTCAATACCATTACCAATCTTAGCCTGATTTTCTTTTAGCCATCTATAATTATCTTGGTGTTTCCAGGCATGCCAATGTGTTAACGTGACTGTTGCATCTAAGTAATCAGAATCATAATCCATGATTTCCTGTACTAAATCGTTTTCTATTTCTACGCCATTCCACCAATGGTGTACTTCTGTATTATGCGCCCAAAATATCTTCTTAGCATTATACTCTTTAAATTCTAAAGCAAAGTGAGCGTAAGAAGTTCCTACAATAATATCGAAAGAATCATGGTGTTTATTATGTATATGTTTAAGATTACAATATTCAACACCTCTTATATTACCTGAATTTTTAACCATACCAGATACTACAACGTCATAACCAAAAGTAACTAGTTCTTCTGCTATTTTAATTACTGCTATTTCTGAACCTGCAATTCCTGAAGTTGTGTTACCATCCCATTCGTTCTTTTGGTAACCTGTATAAATAAGTACTTTCATATATTATCTGTAATGAGCTCCACCAACCCAAAGTACTAAAGATTTTCTAGTACCTTTTGTAACTGGACTTACTCTATGCATCATATAACTTGCAAATAAAACTCCTACACCAGCTCCTCTTTCACAAGTTCTAACATGACTAAATAAACCATCACCATTACTTCCGGTACAGAGTTGTAGTTCACCACCGTCATAATCATCACTATCAGATAATTGAATAGTAATTGAAACCTTTCTTCTAGATGGTAGTTCACCTGGACCAATATCTTGGTGCCAGTCATAATGTCCGTTTTCAGAAGCATAGTATTCTGTGTATTGAATGCACTCTAACGCACTTCTTAAATCAAAATCCCATAATGCATTATTTGCTTCTGTAGAAAGATTCATCATTCTTTCATATAACCAATCCCAGTCAGCGTTATCTTTTGGAAGCCATTTTACCATTGAAGATCTAGTAGACCCTCCGTCTTCGCTGCCAATTGTTGTAGCTCTTTCTGCTTCTGGGAGTTCACTTGCAAGGGCTATAACCTTGTCAACTTCTTCTTTACTTAATGCGGTTTTAAACCAGTAATATTCTTGTGGGTTGTTTTCTTTTGTATCGTATAGATATTTTGCCATGGAAAATAATGTTTAACAGTTATACAACTAATGTTCTATTTGTTTATTTATCCACCTTAATTTTATGCGATTAATATTATTAGATATAAGCTTTCCTGTGTTATCCCACTCAGATAGTCTAAAAGAACATGTTTGGCTAGTTCCAAACAATCCCCACCATGCTTTAGTATGTATTATATTAGATATTATATCTCCAGAGGGCGCATCCTTAGAAGCCACTGAAATGGCTATATCTTTTACTATCTCCGGATTGCATGAATTACCTATTGCTGTTGTATTATCTAGCTTAAATTCATAAGTACCATAGGGGGAATCACAATAACCTAAACTAGCATAATAGTCTTCATACATTAAGAATTGTTTAAATTCATAATCTGAAACAGAATCTAATAATGGAAGTGTATACCATTCAACCTCTGTTAAGAATGCTGTAATTATTGTATCTTCTCTTTTAGAAAGTAGAAGTAACGACATTAAAGTCCTGCTTGAGTCTCAGCGATTGCAGCCCTTGCTTCAAGTTCTTTCATCGCTTCAATTAATAATGCATTTAAGTGGTTATAGTTAATTGTATAATAACCGTCTTCTCCTTCGTCCTTTGGAAGATGTTCCAATACTTCTACTAGATCGGGCTCAATAGCCGCTAACTCTTGTGCAATTAAACCAATTCTTCTAGGTTTTTGTTCACCATCTTCAACCCTATCGTAACCGAATCTATCAGCTAAATCATTTGAATAGAAATAATAAGATTCCATTTGTTTTACTTTCGCTAAAGCGTTTGTAATAAGGCCTTGTACATTTTTAAGTCTTTCATCAGATTTTTCACCATCCACTTTCTCCAGATCTTTAGAGTTATGTACTAAGAATCCACTAGCAAAATAGTTATCCACACCTTCTACGTCTGGGCTAGCTACATAAACAGATTCGTATACTTCTTCTATAGAAGTTATATCAACCCACTGATAACTCTCGTTAAGCCATTGGTCTCCTACAACAACATCTCTAGCCATTTCGAACGATGTAGTTCCAGCTCTTTTAATAAGTATTGGGTGTTCGTTAGTTGCCTTTAAAGTATTATTAAACAAGTAATATCTACCATAAGATCCTTTTGGGTTACTCATTACTTGTGCTGTTATAGCAGTTCCGTTAAATGATGTTGTACTCCATCCATACCAATTTTCATCAGTTCCTAATCCATCTATATTATATGCTTGTACTAGATCTCCAGCAACTAGGTCTTCTACATTCTTATATGTACCATCTGACATTTTAACTTGTGTACCATACGGAAGACATTTATCACCACCACTACCACTACTACCACCTGGTGGGCCAGTTGGACCGTAAGCACCTGTTTGTCCTTTTGCACCTTTAGTACCTGTTCCACCTGAAGATCCTCCAAGGCCTCTTTCACCTTTTTGCCCGATTATACCTCTACCATCACCACCTCTTGCACCAGGTGCACCTTGTGGACCAGCTCCACCTTGTTCTCCTCCAAAACCTTTAGGTCCTGTTGGACCTTTTGGACCAGTTGCACCTCCATCACCTTTTGCACCTTTTGGACCTGTTGGACCTGTTGGACCTTGACCACCTTGATTACCTTGTGGACCAGTACGACCTTTAGCACCTTGAACACCTTGTGGACCAATACCACCACCAGAACCAGATCCACCTGTTGGACCTTTTGGACCGCCAGGACCTTGTGCACCTGTTGGACCTGTTCCACCTTGTATACCTCTATCACCTGTTGGACCTTTTGGACCGCCAGGACCTTGTGCACCTAATGGACCTTTTGGACCGCCTGGGCCAGTATTACCTTTTTGACCTTTAGCACCTTGGCCACCAGTACCACCTTGTGGACCAGTTGCACCTTTAGGGCCAGTTGGACCTTTATCACCGCCAGGACCAGTTGCTCCTTTTTGACCTTGTGGACCAGTACTGCCTTGAGCACCGATACCACCTTGAGCACCTTGAGCACCTGTTTTACCTTGTTCACCTTGAACACCTCTTGGACCCTGAGCACCGACGGCACCTTGAGCACCTCCAGGACCTTGTGGACCTACAGCACCGATACCACCTTGAGCACCTCCAGGACCTTGAGCACCGGTTGCACCTCGAGGACCAGTTAAGCCTTGATCACCAATACCTCCACCGACACCTTGAGCACCTTGGCCACCTTGAGCACCTTGAGCACCTTGAGCACCAGTATTACCTTTTGGTCCTTGAGCACCTTGAGCACCTCGAGGACCAGTTGAGCCTTTATCACCAGTACCACCACCGACACCTTGAGCACCTTGGCCACCTTGAGCACCTTGAGCACCTTTAGCACCCTGTGGACCTGTTGGACCTTGGCCTCCGCCATCGCCAGATCCTCCTCGAGGACCCTGAGCACCTACAGCACCAGTCGCGCCTTTATCACCAGTACCACCACCGACACCTTGAGCACCTTGGCCACCTTGAGCACCTTGAGCACCTTGTTTTCCTACAGGACCGGTTGCACCTTTTGCACCAGTTGCACCTTTTGCACCAGTTGCACCTTTTGCACCAGTTGCACCTTTAGGACCCTGAGCGCCACCGCCACCTTGAGCACCAGTACCACCTTGTGGACCTACAGCACCTATGCCACCTTGCCTACCGTATGGACCTTTATCACCTTGACCACCTTGATTACCTATAAGACCTTGTCCACCCTGTCTACCTTTAGCACCTATAATACCTTTTATACCAGTTGCTCCTTTTGAACCAGTTGCTCCTACTTGAGCAGTACCTCTTGCAGCACCACCAGCTCCAGTTGAACCTTGGTCTCCTTGAGCACCTTGTGGACCTGTTAAACCATCAGACCCAGTTTTACCTTTAGCACCTTGACCACCTTGACCACCTAATTCACCTTTTTGACCTTTAGGACCTGTTACACCACCTGGGCCTTGAGCACCTTGAGCACCTTGATTACCTCCAGGACCAGTTGCTCCTCCGCCACCTTGAGCTCCACCTGGACCTTGTTCACCTTGACGGCCTTGAGTTCCTTGTAGACCAATTCCACCACCAGAACCAGATCCACCTTGAGGACCTTGAGCACCGTGTGCACCAGTTGCACCTTTTTGACCAGTATCACCTATACCTTGAGCACCTTGTGCACCGGTTGCACCTTTTTGACCTTGTGGTCCAACAACTTTTATACCTTTAGAACCTTGAGCACCTTGAGCACCTTGGTTTCCTTTAGCACCTTGAGCACCTTGAGCACCTTGTGGGCCAGTTGCACCTCTAGGTCCTTGATCGCCGCCACCACCTTGTGCACCAATTGCACCGGAAGCACCACCTTCGCCATCGTTAGCTGTTTTACCTCTATTACCTTTTGGACCTTGAGCACCTTGAGCACCTTGACCACCTTGTGGACCTTGAGAACCCTGATCTCCATTAGCACCTTGAGCACCTTTTTGACCTTGTAGTCCAGTATTACCTTTAGAACCTTGAGCACCTTGAGCTCCTTTTCTACCGTTAGTACCAGCATCACCTTTTGGACCAGTTGCACCTTTTGCACCATCTAAACCTGATATACCTAATTTACCTTGAGGGCCCTGAGCACCAGTTGCACCTTTAGGGCCAGTTGGACCTTGTAGACCTTGAGCACCTTGGCCACCTTGAGCACCTTGAAAACCATCTGCACCTAGAATACCTTTAGTACCTTGAACACCCTGATTTCCTTGTGGACCAGTTACACCTTTAGGACCTTGTGGTCCTGTAATACCTTTTGAGCCAGTTATACCTTTTTGTCCTACTGCGCCACCGCCACCAAAATTACCTTTAGGACCTTGAGCACCTCTTTCACCTGAGAAGCCTACACCACCTTGATTACCTCCTTGTCCCTTTTCACCTTTTCGTCCTTCGTCACCTTGAGGTCCTTGTGGACCTTGAAAACCAGAACCACCTATATCTCCCTCATCACCTTGAGTACCAGTATTACCTTTAGAACCTTGGGCTCCTTGAGCACCTTGTAAACCTTCTGCACCTGTAATACCTTTTTGGCCTGTAATACCTTTTAGGCCTGTATCACCAGTATCACCACGACCACCTTGTAAACCTTCTACACCTGTAATACCCTTTTGACCTGTATCACCAATTAGACCTTGGTCTCCACCACCACCTTGTGGACCAGTTGTACCTTTAATACCCTTTTCACCTTGTCTACCTTTTAGGCCTTGTCCACCTTGTAAACCATCGACACCAATTTCACCTCTATCTCCTTTTCTACCCGTTGGACCTTGATCACCAGTAGTACCCTTTAGACCAAGTTCACCTTTTATACCTTGTTCACCTCTATTTCCCTTTGCACCAACTGCGCCATCAAAACCTGTTTGGCCTTCTCCACCGGTATTACCTTTTTCACCTTTAGGACCTTGCTCTCCTTGAAATCCTTTACGGCCAGTGTCACCTTTAGGACCTTGACCTCCACCAGAACCAGAACCACCTTGTGGACCTTGTGGTCCAGTTGTGCCTTTAGTACCTTTATCACCTTTTGCACCATCGCCACCGTCAGCACCTTTAGAACCTTTAGGTCCTGGATCTCCATAAGATCCTGTTTCACCAGGTGCTCCTTTGGCACCATCGCTAGGTTCATTAACGTTTATCCAAGCTTTTGTGTTTGAATCCCACGCTAAATATTGACCGTCTTGCGGGTTTGATATTGTGAATTTTTCAAACTGTTTAAGTTTTAGTTTCGACATGTTATTCTCCGCTGTTTAATTGAGTTTCAATATTAGTTAACTTAGTATCTAATTCTTTAATTGCTTCAATAAGTACTGCAGGTAATTTAGAATAATCAACTCCATAATAACCAGGTTGGTAATATAATTCGTGAACTATTTCCGGGAATACCGCTTGTACTTCCTGTGCAATAACACCAATTTGTGGAGCTGTACTATCGAACCCTAATGAATTAGCTAACTCATTGTTGTTCCAGACAACACCTCTTAATGTTTTAATCTTTTCTAGTGTATTTCCTACTGGAGCATCGATAGTCTTTAATCTACTATCTGAGAAGCCAGAAGGACCTTGTGGACCTGTTGGACCAGTAGCACCTTTTTGACCTTTAGCACCTTGTGGACCAGTTGAACCTTGTGCACCTTGATAACCTCTATCACCTTTAGCACCAGTATTACTAGCACCTGTTGGACCTGTTGGACCTTGAGCACCTTGTGGACCACTGGCACCTTGAGCACCTTGAGCACCTCTATCACCTTGTGGACCTTGACCACCTGCTTGTCCTTTTTGTCCTTTGGCACCTTGAGCACCTCCGCCACCTTGAGCTCCACCTGGACCTGTTGGACCTTGAGCACCCGTAGCACCTTGAGCACCAGTACCACCTTGTGGACCTAACGTACCTTTTATACCTTGTGGACCTTGACCACCTTGAGCACCTTGAGCACCGCCAGGACCAGTTGAACCTTTAGGACCTTGTAGACCCATCGGACCGCCTGGACCAGTTGCACCTTTAGGACCTTGTGGGCCTTGAGCACCAGGACCTCCTTGAGCACCAGTACCACCTTGAGCACCACCGCCACCTTGAGCACCACCGCCACCTTGAGCACCAGTATTACCTTTAGCACCTTGAGCACCAGTACCACCTTGTGGGCCAGTTGCACCTTTATTACCTTGAGAACCTTGTGGTCCAGCATTACCTTTAGTACCTTGACCACCTTGTGGACCAGCTGCACCAGTACCACCCTGAGCACCTTGACCACCTTGAGCACCTTTTGCACCTTGTGGACCAGTTAAACCTCTTGGGCCTATTGCACCAGTATCACCTTGTGGACCAGTAATACCCTTTTGACCTTGAGGACCTTGTGGTCCCTGAGCTCCTTGAATACCTTGATCTCCTTGACCACCAGTACCACCCTTTTGACCTTTAGCACCTTGAGCACCAGTACCACCTTGTGGACCAGTTGCACCTTTAGGGCCAGTACCACCTTGTGGTCCAGTATTACCTTTAGGACCTTGAGCACCTTGAGCACCTTGTGGACCTTGAGCACCAGTACCACCTTGTGGACCTAATGAACCTTTAACACCTTGGTCACCTTGTGGACCTGTATTACCTTTTTGACCTTTTGCACCATCTACAGCAACACCTGCAACTCCTTGTGGGCCTTTAGCACCAGTTGCACCTTTTGGTCCTGTAATAGTATCACCTTGAGCACCTTGAGCACCAGTTGCACCCTTTTGACCAGTACCACCTTGTGGACCAGTTGCACCTTTAGGGCCTTGAGCACCTAAATCTCCTTGACCACCTGTATTACCTTTAGGGCCTTGAGCACCTTGAGCACCTTTAGCACCATCACTACCATTTATACCATCAGGGCCTTGGTTACCTTGAGGACCAGTTGCACCTTTAGAACCTTGAGCACCAGTTCCACCTTGTGGACCTGTATTACCTTTTTGACCTGTTGCACCTTTTCCACCTTGTGCTCCAATATCTCCTTGTGGTCCAGTTGCGCCTTTAGCACCATTTGAACCATTTGAACCAGCAGGACCTTGTGCACCAGTTGCACCTTTAGCACCATTACTACCATTTATACCGTCTGTACCTTGTGCTCCAGTATTACCTTTAGCACCTTGAGCACCAGTACCACCTTGTGGACCAGTTGCACCTTTAGAGCCAGTATTACCTTGTGGACCCTGAGCACCTCTGTCACCTTTAGTACCTTGGCCACCTTGTGGACCTTGCGCACCTAAATCACCTTGTGGACCAGTTGCACCAGTACCACCCTGAGCACCACCTCCACCTTGAGAACCAGTAACACCTTTTTGACCTTGGCCACCTTGTGCACCAATAGCACCTTTATCACCTTGATCTCCTTGTGGGCCTAATTCACCTTTTTGACCTTTTCCACCTTGTGGACCTAAATCTCCTTGTGGACCTAAATTACCTTTAGGACCTTGTGGTCCAGTATTACCTTTAGCACCTTGAGCACCAGTACCTCCTTGTGGACCAGTTGCACCTTTAGGACCTTGTGCACCTTGTGCACCTTGAGTACCTTGAGCACTAGTACCACCTTGTGGACCTAATGTACCTTTATCACCTTGTGGACCTTGTGGCCCAACAGCACCAGTACTTCCTTTAAGACCAGTATCACCTTGTGGACCAGTTGCACCTTTTTGACCTTGGGCTCCACCAGCACCTTGGCCACCTTGACCGCCCTGAGAACCTTGTGGACCAGTTGCACCTTTAGGACCTTGGGCACCTTGATCACCTTGTGGACCTTGTGGACCCGGAGGACCTACGTCTCCTCTAGAGTTTTGGGTACCTTGAATTCCTTGTAAACCTTGTTCACCCTTTGTACCTTGAGATCCTTTTGAACCGTCATTACCATCAGTACCATCAGTACCAGCAGCTCCTTTTTCACCTTGTGGACCAGTTGCACCTTTTTGACCTTGAGAACCAGCACCACCTTGTGGACCAGTTGTACCTTTTATACCTTGATCGCCTTTAGGGCCAGTTCCACCAGGGTTACCTTGTTCACCTTGAAGACCTTGATCTCCTTTTTCACCTTGAGAGCCACCTCCACCTTGAGAGCCTCCAGTACCTTTTTCACCTTTTTGTCCTTGAGCACCATCAGCCCCATCAAGCGGTGCTGCAGTGTTTTTCCATAACCCAGAAGATGAGTCATAGTATAAATAGTCACCATTTTGTTCACTGGTGATTAAAATTTCTTGGATCTGTTTTAATTTTAGTCTAGACATTAAATACAGTTTGTATTTTTAATTATATGTTACGCGTTAATGTATATATCAGTTTTCTTTTAAGCTTGGTTCTATTTTTACATGAAATTTTTAAGTTAATAATCCCAAATACCATGATAATGACATCTGAGATAAAAACCATCATTTATTAGCATACCGTCGCCCTCTTTTCTAATGCCTCTTGCAAAAATAGTATCTTCCGATATACCTCCTGCTTTAGGATCTGATTGATGGTCTTTCCAAACAGTTTTACAATCCCATCTATGAACAGTAGCCCATGTTGTAGATTGTACATGTTTATCAGGTTCATTCATAGAGTATTTTTGCCATTTACTCTTAAGACCTTCAACTTTAAATGATTCTCCCCTAGGGCCAAATGTTTGTTGACTTTCTTTATTCTCTAACCATTTATTCATAGCTATATTTTCAATCCAATGGGTCATTGCTCCCCATTTAAAATCTTTATCTGGATTTTGCTTTGTCATAGCATTCCAATGACCTTTAATTATTTTAGAAGCATTAGGCATTAAGAAATCATCTGAATCTAAATATGCATGTAGAAAACCTTCTGCTATAGTTCTAGCAACTTGTCTAGGTAAACCTCTATAGTATTGCATAGTAGAACCTTCTATATTCTCATACATTTTAGGAGTATCTTTATCAACAAAACAATATTTTACTGAAGGTTCCTTTTTAAAATGTTTGTAATAAAGTCTATGTGTTATTTCGCAACCATCTGAAGCTATCACTAATTGTGTTCTAGGATCTAATTTATTTATAGCTAAAAAAGATTTTACAGCTCTAATAAATTTCTTATCTGCATTTGCTCTACTACCTTCGTATTCTCCAAGGTATGATTGCATTATCCATGTAATATCGTATTTAAACATAATTATAGATTTTTTGTTGCTTCAGTAGTTCCAAAGACTCTATTATCCCATCCGATATGTCTTACGTATCCATCTTCATCATTCTTTGATAAAGACACTACCATGAAGCCCAGTTTAGCATATACCATATCTATAAGATGTTCATGTACTAATTTATTGTAATTTCCATTTATAGGGTCTAATAGCCAGTCTGATTTTCTTTTTAAACCTGGATTAGATGAGAACCCTTGATAGTCTATTACTCTAAGAGGTTCAGCATCCTTTCTATTAACTTGGTATGATTTAGGTATTACTCTTCTAACACTAACGCCACCAGGTAAAGTAAAGACTCTATTTTCAATATCATTAAGTATTTTATCAGACTTTGGTCTTATCCAAGCTTGTATAACTTTAGGTTGAGTTTCTAGTATCTTTATTGAATCTTCAATAAAACCACCTCTATAGAATTCCCAATCATCTTCGCTATGGAAAATGTATTCTGTATTAATGTTCTGGTATAATTTATCTATAGAACCAAACATTCCTAAATTCTCTTCATTAAGTATTAACTTAAATCTAGAATCCCACTTAGTTTCATTTATGCTTTTTAACTCTTCCCATATTTTAGGGTCACATGAGTCTTCTATAATTAACCACTCCTTTATTGGGTATTCATTAAATTTAATAAAGCTATCAACTGTTTGCTGTAGAAGATCCATTCTTCCGCAACTTGTTAAAGCAAATGTTACTTCATGTATTTTAGTTTCTTCCATTTTATTTGTATAAATTTGTTCTCCAATCATATTCGTAACTTAAATCTTTATTTTCTCTATTATGTTTTAAGTCATCTATAAGTGTAGTGTATAAATCAATAAGTCCTTTATTATATGTTGTATATCTTTCTAAAACCCTTTCGCTATTTTCATTATATTTTTCTAGATTTACATCGTGGTTTTCAATAGCATACTTTAATTCTTCTGCTCCAGCGTGTATATCAAAACCTTGATAATAATATCCTGCATCAGCTAACATTTCAGCATTATGTATAAGAGGATATTGTAGATATAACGCGTCTAGGTATGCGTAGTTTAAAGGATTGTGCCATTGGTGTGAAACTACAATATCAGCATGTAGAGCTAACGTAGGTATTACTGACATACGACCATGGCATCTTAATTCTGTACTTCCGGGTTTTGCAATATCTAAATTTTTAATTATACTTTTCCAATAACTATTTTTAATTAAGTGCATAGAGCTCATAACGTTAAGTGCTCCAATACCCCTACCTGCTCTTTTAACTAGGTCTACAATCATTATAGGAATTGTTGCATACTTTACAACGTTATGGTTAGGCTCCATTATACAATATCTTAAATTGTCTTTATTGTTTCTAGGAGTATAAAGAGGAAATCCATGTTTTTTAATTGTATATTTTCCAGAATTTAATCTGGCTTGAAATTTATTACAATCTCTATCTAAAAAATAAGGATCCCATACAAATGGAACTGGAATTACTTTTTCTACAGGTATATCATAAAGAACAGCATAATAACTTTTATTTTGAATACCTTGTTGAGGAACGTACCATACCTCATCAATACATCCTCTTTGATAAGCGCTCTCTCCTGTTTGCGCTAAATTTCCTTTTGGAAATATAGATCTTTCCATATCTATAACATAGTTATTACCACAATGGTATTTTACAACTCTTCTTCTAGGATCTACTTGCTTCCATTTTTTTACATAATCAGTTTCAAATGAAGTACCTAACATTATCATTAAGTCTATATTACGTTGAGCATCTTCATACTTCTTAGTTGGGAATTCTTTTATATCAAAATCAACGTTATCTTGAGTAATTTTAGACAGAGCTTTACCTGTATCTAATATAGTTACAGTGTGCCCAGTTTCTCTTAAAGCTTTTGATAAAAAGATAGCATTAAGTTTAATGCCGTTAGTCCAGATAGACTCATTTTCTTTAGTAATACCTATTGTAATCCCTATGCGCATAGTTAAATGTTTTAATTATATTCTATATATCATGCAAATAAAAAAGGGTCCCGCTAGGGGACCCTTTAAAATTTCTAAGTGAACTTAGACTTTTAGATAAACTTAGCTATTAAGCATGTCCAATTACGTAAATAGTATCTGAACTTTCTAAACTCCAACCAATGTTAGTTAATGTAAACGATGAACCGTTTGAAGATGACCAGCCATAAGCTAAATCTCCTTCTAAACCATTAATTCTACCAATAGCTTGTCCGTTAACGTAAACTGAACAATCATCATCGTTAGCAACTTCAACAGCACTTGATACAGTGAAAGATGTTGCACTTACAAACGTACCATATTGGTGTCTATAAGTTGAATCACCTTCTAACTGAGTAGCTCTTACTGCTAAGGCAGCAATTGCAGCGTCAGCGTCAGATTCGTTACCATTAACGTCAGACTGAATAGCAGCAGCTAAAGTCTCTAAAGAGTCGATAGATGCGTCAGCATGAAGCTCGTTGTTATCAACGTCAGTTTGAACTGCAGCGATAGCAGAATCTGCATCACTTTCGTTACCATCAACATCAGACTGAATAGCAGCAGCTAAAGTTTCTAATGAATCAACAGAAGCAGAAAGAGCAGTAGTGTCACCACCAGTTACAGTTTCTAAACTATCAATAGATGCTTGACTGTTAGTTACAACACCTGCTAAAGCAGTAGATGAAACTTCAATAGAATCAATTGAAGCATTAATAACACCTAAAGCACCGAAAGTGTTACCTTCAAATGTTTCTAAATCAGAAATAGCACTTGCGTTAGTAGAAACTCCACTAGCGTTAGCAGAAGCTAAAGTCTCTAAAGAGTCAATAGATGCGTCAGCATGAAGTTCGTTGTTATCAACATCAGTTTGAACTGCAGCAATTGCAGAGTCAGCATCAGCTTCATTCTGATCTACATCAGACTGAATAGCGGCAGCTAAAGTTTCTAATGAATCGATAGATCCATTTGCAACGCCTACGAAGTCAGAAACTACGTTATCGTTTACTGTGTCAACAGACTGTACGAAAGATACGATGTCAGCGAATGAATCTCTATCGATACTTCCTGCGTCAACGATATTACTAATGTCAGTTGCGTTGTTAGCAGCTAAAGTTTCTAATGAATCGATAGATGCGTCAGCGTCAGCTTCATTACCATTAACGTCAGACTGGATAGTACCAGCTAAAGTTTCTAATGAATCAACAGAAGCTAAAAGAGCTGAAGTGTCACCACCAGTAGCTACTTCTAAACTATCAATAGATGCTTGACTGTTAGTTACAACACCTGCTAAAGCAGCAGATGAAACTTCAATAGAATCAATTGAATTGTTAATAACACCTAAAGCAGTGTTAGTGTTACTTTCAAATGTTTCTAAATCAGAAATAGCAGAAGCATTAGCAGCGATAGCAGAATCTGCATCACTTTCGTTACCATCAACA
>MDSX01019819.1_pt1 | contig 27859 bp, 28 predicted proteins | sample 811141 | NCBI WGS metagenome assembly MDSX01 (sample SAMN05326642, study PRJNA326480) | marine metagenome | isolation source: seawater | place: Atlantic Ocean: South East | collected 2010
ACCGGGAAGGAAACTGATAAGGAGACTGATAAGGAGACTGATAAAGAGACTGATAAGGAGACTGATAAGGAGACGGATAAGGAGACGGATAAGGAGACTGATAAGGAGACTGATAAGGAGACTGATAAGGATACTGATAAGGAGACTGATAAGGAGACTGATAAAGAGACTGATAAGGACTATGAGGAAGTTGTATTGGATAAGCAGGATCTTATAGATGCTTGTAGGGGATTTCAGGGTAAGTCATTAGACGATGATGTTATTCGTGGAATAGAGAAAAAATTAAAGCTACCAAAGGGAATTTTAGATGAATATCGGGTATTATTGGAACAATTGTTTAAAGAAGCTTCAAATAAAAAGACAGCGATTGTGCCTAAAAAGGCACCGGCGAAAACAAGAAAGTGTACAAAAAGAAATCCTGCTCCCGTTTCCGGGAAATGTCCGGATGATATTCCTTATTTGAGGGATTCATGTTGTTATAAGACACGAAAGGCACCTATTCTCGAAAATTCAGGAAATCCGGGAAATCCGGGAAATAATAAAAAGGATAAAAAGGATAAAAAGGATAAACCATCGTCTATTAGTTGGGGTCACGAGATTAACTCAAAGGGAGTAAAGAGTGATATAACAAAGGCGGTGTCAAATGACGATTATGCTGCGATGGGTTTTGAAAATATATTATTTCCGGAATGATAATGGAACTCTTTAAGAAATACATAGAGGACCATCCTTATTTTTTATCGCAACATAACTTGGAGTCATTCGATACTTTCATAAACGATGGGATACGTAAAGCTATATTGGAAAACGAGCATCCATTAAGGATTTTGAAAAAGAAGAACAAGGCTTCTTCAGAGTTTACCCATAGAATAAATCTTTATTTTGGTGGGAAAAGTGGTATCGAATATAAATACGAGTTACCAAAATTAACTCCTAACATGTGTCGACTTGAGGGGAAGGATTATATGGGTAAATTGACTGTAAAGGTATATGTAGAGATTTTTGAACACGATGAAGTAACACATGAGACATTTGAAGTAAATTTAGTTGATATTCCAACAATGGTTCATTCTACATCTTGTGCATTGAGAGGTAAATCAAAGGAAGAGCTATATAACTTTGGAGAATGTCCATATGAGCAGGGGGGCTATTTTATCATAGGGGGGTTGGAGAAAGTAATTGTCGCTCAAGAAAGACACATGTCTAATGTGATTGTAATTACAGAGACGGATGAGCCAAACATACCTTTAAAGGCATATGTAAGGAGTCAAGAGGAGGGGAGTGCACAAACCCCACAGGCGACTTATATGAGACTGGATAACGAAGGGAAGATTATGGTTCTTGTGCCATTTATTAAACTAGAAGTAAACTTATGTATATTGTTTCGTGCTCTTGGTGTAGAAACAGATCGGGAGATTGCAGAGATGATATGTGGTGACTTGAATACAGAAGCTGGGAAACTTATGTCTTCGCTTCTTTTGCCGAGTATAGAATTTGGAAATAAATATCCGATACAAACGCAAGAATCTGCTCTAAGATTTCTCGCAACACTAACAAAAATTCAACCGGAAAAGGGTGGTGTTAAGTGGAAACAAAACATTATGTATATTTTGAGCAAACGTCTTTTCCCGCACTCGAATGGGGATAATTCTATACACTCTAAATCGGCATATCTTGCACATATGACTCGTCAATTATTGCTTACAAAAGCGGGTTATATTAAACCAACTGATAAGGATTCTTTGCGTCAGAGACAATTTATTGGATGCGGTGAGCTTCTCACAGAGATATTTAGAGATTTTTATAGGGAATATATAAATCTTGTGCGTTCGAGGTTATTCAATCGCTTTGAATATAAAAAGGAGTATCAGAATAACTTTTCGAGGATTTTGACAAAGAAAAATTCGAGCGAGATTTTTCAGTCAATGGATTTTCAGCAAATGATAAACAAGTCTTTTAGAGGAAAATGGGGTTTAAAACCCAATGTTGATGAGAGTTTAGGTATTGTACAAGACTTACAGCGTCTCTCTTATCTCGGGAGTGTGTCTCATATAAGAAGGACACATCTTTATCTCCCTGATAGTGCAAAGCTTGTAGATCCACGTCGCCTTCACGGGTCTCAATGGGGGTATATTTGTCCTATTGAGACTCCAGACGGGGGGAATGTATCACAATTGAAACATATTGCAATTATGGTAAAGTATTCTCCACAAGTAGATTCGAGACCATTAACGAAGATATTTAGACTTATTGGTATGACCCCACGGTCTTTTGATGATACATCTCATAGGCTTTTTGTAAATGGTAATTGGATAGGTAGTTTGAATGATCCGGATATATTTGTTGATATGTTTTTGCTCTTAAGAAGAACAAAATTAGTACATTACTCTATTTCTATTGTGTGGAAGATTGGTTTTAGAGAAGTTCATATTTCCACACAATCGGGGCGTCTTTTGCGTCCTCTTGGAATAGTGGGATCTTCAAAGACACCTTTGGAGGCACTTTTTGGGGGTGATTCATGGGACAAAATGGCACGTGGATATACGAACGGGACGTGTGATGAAGGATTTTTTGTAAAATTCTTTTCAAATTCAAAGGAGTCATCGAGAGACTCGCTTTTCGAGATAGTTCAACGTAGAGATATTGCTATTATCGAGTATGTAGACGCAGGTGAGACGGATACATTGCTGATTAATTTGGCACAAGAAGACAAACGATTGAGCAAATTTACACATTATGAGTTAGATCCATCGTATATTCTTGGTACGACAGCACTTACATTGCCATTTTTGGAACATAATCCGTCTCCTCGTAACTTGTTTGCGGTTGGGCAGTGTAAACAGGCTGTATCTATATATGTATCTAATTTTAGGAACCGACTTGACCAAACCGCATCACTACTTTATTATGGTCAAAAACCTCTCGTTCACGGTGGATATCTTGATATTATGAATGAAAACAAATTTCCTTATGGTATAAATGCAGTTGTGGCGATTGGTACCTTTACAGGTTATAACCAAGAAGACTCTATTATTCTTAATAGAACATCCGTAGAAAGAGGGATGTTTGTATCTCGTTATACAAAGACACATAGTCTTTACGAGGAACATAGTTTCGGATCTATTTTGAAGATTTGTAATCCTCTTTTAGAAAATATTAGATTAAAGCCCGGTTATGATTATAGTCATCTTGATGAACAAGGTATTATTAAACCGGGAACTCATATTTCTTCCAACACGATTTTGATTGGGGGTGCTATAAAGAACGAGAAAGGAGAGTGGATAGATGCGAGTTTAACGTATATTATGGCACATGACCACGAGGTGGTTCAAAAGGTATATATTTCACCTTTACGTAAAACAAGTGCCGTCGGACGTGGTATAGATGGACGCGAACTTAGGGTAGCAAAAGTGATGACGTGTGAGATAGGAGAGCCAATTATTGGAGATAAATTTGCGGCACGTTCAGCACAAAAAGGGACGGTTGGTTTATTAGTAGATTCTTGGAATATGCCCTATACTAAAGATGGAATGATTCCAGATATTGTTATTAATCCCCATGCTTTTCCAAGTCGTATGACAATGGGTTATTTTTTGGAAATATTATCGGGACTCTTGGGAGTTGAATCCGGTGCTCTAATTCAAGCAACCGCTTTTCACGGACTTGGGAAATCACCAGAGACTATTACGGATATATTATTAAGGGCACTCGATAAAGTCGGAATTCGTAATCAAGGTGAATTCGAAATGTATAATGGAACTACTGGAGAAATGACATGTACAAAGGTATGTATGGGACCTGTATACTATCAGAGACTTAAACAAATGGTTACTGATAAGATGTACGCCAGAGGGTCTGGGGGACCAAAGGATATGATGACTCAACAGCCTCTTCATGGGAGGGCTCGGGGCGGAGGGTTAAGAAACGGGGAGATGGAACGAGATGTGTTGTTATCACATGGAATCAGTCAGTTCGCCAAAGAAACATATTTCGAAAGAGCAGATGGATATAAGACTTTTATGGATATTGACACGGGAAATATTGTTCCTCCTAACCATATGGGAGCGAAATGTGTCAAGTTTCCATATGCTTTTAAACTTCTTCAACAAGAGGCGACAACCATGGGTGTAAAAATGAAATTAGAGATACAAGATAATTAAGGAACACTAAAGTATGGATGTTGATAATCAACCGCAACAAAGAGAGGTGGTCACATCGGATCCAGAGAAGAAACCATTGAATAAAAAGGAAAATAAAAAATCCAGATGTGGATGTTGTAAAAAAAGACTTGTGCTTACAGAGTGTACATGTGGTGTTTTATTTTGTCCTTTACATATTGCACCCGGAAGTCATTGTTGTTCGAGAATTCTAAAGAAAAACGATCTTAATTTCTCTGATATATCAGGACTTTCCACTAAGGCGACCGGAGCATTTGCTAAAATTCAGTATATATAGTATTATAGTGACGGTATCATGATGACGGTATCATGATGACGGTATCATGATGACGGTATCACAGTGATAGTAAAAGAAAGAAGAGGATAAGAATAATATATATCTCTAGTTCTTTTTTTCTGTCTTCGGGTAGTGGATTTTTAGGATGTCTCCATACTTGAAATACAAATAAAGATACAATTGCTGTAATTAGAATAGCCCATAAGAGTCCCATTTAGTTTAAGAAAAGTAAAAAAACTATTTTGTATTAGATAATGGAAGTGATTGATTTTATTGCAGTTATTATTCTTATTATTTTTACAGGATTAGTTATTAGGTTTAAGATTTCATTTTAGAGTCTTATGAGTCCCTTTTTTTGAGTCCCTTTTTTTGAGTCCCTTTTTTTGAGTCCCTTTTTTTGAGTCCCTTTTTTTGAGTCCCTTTTTTGAGTCCCTTTTTTGAGAATTCTTTCGTTGTTGTAAAACTTTGCGTTTTTTGGTAAGATATTTTTCGAAAGATTCTTTAATATCCTTAAGTTTTTTCTCTATTTTATGAGAGGCTTGATTCTTTGTTAATTTGCCAGTCTTGTCGTTATATTGTCCTTTTTTGCGTTCTACCACATAGGACATTTCGTCTTTTTTATCACCTGTCATGTTTGATTGTATTTTCAAATTAGATTCCTGTTCTTTACCATTTATGTAGTAAGAAGATAATATAGAAGAAAAATACATAATATATCTGTATCTATATAATATATTTTATGTTTGACACATTATGAATTCTAGAAACCATTTATCATTACCATTGTATTTGAGATAATGAAAGTCTATTTTTAATCCCGCGATTTCACACAAATGATTCAAGTGTGTGTATGTAATGTATATAAGATTTTTAATTTCTTGGCTAGAATGATTTCCAATTGGCAATAAGATAAATTCGATACTCATAGTTTGAATAACAGGCACAATTTTGATAAATACAAATATGTGTGGGTCGTTTTGAGTAGCATTAGATGTGATATTAAAAAGCGATATGTATCGAATATACTTATTTTCAACATTACGAACCATATATTTCTTTGCACTACTATATTCATCTGTATCTTTTAGAGGAGATTCATCGAGTATCATATTCATTTCATTAAACCCAACATCTCTGAATTGAAATTTGGAGTTTTTGGAGTTTTTGGAGTTTTTGGAACTCCCTGGATTTTTCGTCAGACTTAGTGCTTTTGTGGAGATGATAAATACAAATAGTAGTTTATTCATTTATTCGGATATCTGATCATATTTGATCACGGGCCTTCATTTTTCTCATTTGTATTTATTTTTATATCATATGAGTAATAATGTTCTTTGATACATTGGAATCGAATAAGCATTGTTTTATTCTTAAAATATTGATGATTATTTCGTTTATATTCGCCACCTTGAGCGTACTTATTATTTTACAGGGTGTTGTCAAGAGAAAATTTAAGGATGTCGTGCTGGGCACATTTGCAATAGTGTACGTGGCTATGATATATTATATCCAAAGAATTCTATATTCTATGTGCATGGTTTCATTAGAGAGCTAGGTTCAAAATCTATGAATAAATACATGATGTATAATCAGTATGACAAGTATGACAAGTATGACAAGTAAAAACGAGCAACTTGTTTCTCAGATTCTCTTCAAGAAATATGAGCATTTATTTGATTGGTTATTATTTAATGATTTGTGTCGTTTGGTAAGAGCAATTAACAAGAAGCATGATGTTGTGATTCCACGTGTTGATGTAAAACATGTGCGAGATACTCATAAAAGAGTATATCCTGCTCTTAAAACTATAGATAAGGTCAAGAATGAAAATAAACAAACGTCCGAGAATCTTTCTATAAAAAACGAATTAGACGAGACGATAGAAGATATATCGAATATAACTTCTCTCAAAGAAGAGTTGATTATGAAATCATATAATATATTTGTTGATTCTTTTGATAGAAATAAGGATAAATGGTCAAAGATGAATCCATTTCAATTTTCTCTTGGTCCCGCAAGTGTGGATTTTTTTTCTGAACAAGAAAATACACTTGCGAATAGCTTTTCTAATGTTGAACAACTAACTATTAATCATGTTGTTTTTCCTTTTCGAGATTCTAGTGGAAATGATGTATCGACTCTTTATCCTTATGTTTTGATAAATATATCTGAAATTTCAAATAAAACGAATGGTACAAACAAGTATTTAAATAACTCCTTTGGACAACTCATGAGTCCTACCACACGAGGTCCTTATTTATCATATGACTTGTCGGATACAGAATTATATACTGAAAAGTTTAGTCCTCGCATTGAGATATCGAAACTGACTTTTACTATATTAAGTCCAGATGGAAACGTAATAGAATTCGAAGAGTCGGACAATGCAAGAATATGTATAAAAATTTGTGTCAAATGTTTACATAAACGCCTTACGAATACCTTTTTGAATAAAAGGGGATAATAAGATGACTATATATGTTATTAGATATGCGAACTATATTCCAAACTTTTTCGAAGCGAGTATTTGATTCTTATCGAAAGTTATTATCGGGTCCAAATTATAACACTCCTCTGGGAAGATGGGTTGGGGGGGAATTTTATGTTATGACGAGTACTTTTGATCATTGTGGAGATGAAAAATGTGGGAATGTATTAGATCTTAAAAGAGAACTTGGGAAAGAACTTGGGAAAGAACTTGGAAAAGAACTTGGGAAAGAACTTGGAAAAGAACTTGGAAAAGAAATTGGAAAAGAGCTTGGAAAAGAGCTTGAGAAAGAACTTAGAAAGGAACTTGAAAAAGAACTTGAAAAAGAACTTGAATCGTCATCAGTCATCGACACTGGAAGCAGCACTCGTGGAAGCAGCACTCGTGGAAGCAGCACTACTAGAAGCCGCATTACTAAATAGGTTGAATTTTGCAGAGTTTGTTGGGATTTCTGGTAATGAAAGATTTGGGTTATCAGGCTTTGCTTTCTTTTCCCAAATAAGTGATAGGTTTTTGAAGGGATTTAGTCCGGCTTCTTTCCATTCGTTATTATTTGATACATCTATATAGTGTTGTATTACGTTTATAAAAAAAACAAAACCTACAGACCATAAAATAAAGTTTGATATGAGCATAACTTGATTTGGATGTGTTTTTTTAGGATAAATTAAGAATATATCAAAGACGAGTAAAGCAAGGAAGATATAGCCAATACCTTGAATTACTAATACCGCGGTTGGTTGCATATCTGGAAATGAAATTTGAGATGCGATAGCCAAAATGACGGCAAACCGAAATAGTTTATAGCTCACAATGCGAAGGTTTCCTGTGTGTTTCTTAAGTGCCGCCCTATTTATGATGAGTGCTGTTATAATAGGAAGTAATACAAAACATAGAACCTCGACATAAGTTTCCATTATAATGAATTTTATTTTTTGTACGTATAATGAGCATCAGTCAGAGAACTCTGAGTATTATGATTGTGTCATTTATTTTATTGATAATAGTCATAGTTATATATGTTATGAGATACACGAGGCACAAGAAGGAAAATCCGGTTTTATATATAAATACAGAAGATACGTTGGATAAGATAATAAGAGAAAATGGAGTACTTGTTAAAGATGTACCCAGGGTATCATCAAATCTTACATTTACATTAGAGGTGGAATTTAGAATTAAAAATCATTCAAATGCGTATAAGGAGTGGTGTTTATTCTATAGAGGCTATGACTGTGAATCTGCTTCACCAAGTGTATGGTTCATGCCATGGGATGGTAAACTTTTAGTTCGTTTTCGGGATATAAACAATGAGGACATGAGTATTACAAGTGAAGACATTCCATTACAAAGGTGGAATACATTGTATTTATCTTGTCAAAATAGAAAAGTATATATTATTGTCAATGGGCTACTTGTCCAGTCTACATTATTACCACATGTTCCTAAATATTCAGATACTCCAATAAAGCTATTGCCTTCTGCGAGTTCCGCACGAAATTGTGATATCCGATATGTACGTTTCTATAATTCTTTCAAGCGAATGAGTAAGCTTTCGGAAGATTTTGAGGAGAATTTTGATAATATGAAAAAAAATAAAAAAGAATCATTTGAGCCATATGACGAATTTTATTCAAAGGTATATACGGAATTATTTAAGAATTATAACGTATCTCGTGGTCAATATGAAACAGATGACCTTGTAGATAGAACATTTATGGATGACACACAAATAGAACTCTTGGATATTGGCTCCGGTGGGGGGAATCACTTAAAAAATATTCAAGACAAAGGATATTGTAATATTAAACTCATTGGACTAGATAAATCACCGTATATGTTACAGGAACTTGAAAAAAATTTGAGTAAAAAGGGATTATCTCTTATTTGCGATACGGTCCATAATCCATCGTTATTTCCTAAGAATTCACTTACACATATAACATGTTATTCAATGACAATATATTATACACATTTTGGTATTTTGATTAAAAATGTGTGGAACTGGTTAAAACCAGGTGGATGGTTCGTCGTTCATTTGGTTGATTCGGATAATTTCGAGCCGGTCCCCGATATTACCAAGGCTATCTATAAACTTCCCGGTAGTGAAGTTAACAAAAATAAAAAAAGATTGACTCAAGGAGAAATAAAGTTTGATACATTTTCTTATGTATTTGACTATACATGTGAAAATGAAAATGCTACGATTAAGGAGGTGTTTAATAAAAAAGATGGAACAATACAACAGAAGAATCACTCTCTTATTGTTCCCTCGATAGATATTATGAAAGAACATATAACATCACACTCATTGAATCACGTATTTACTTTAGACCTAACGAAACGGGGGTATAAGCACCAGTATATTTATTATTTTCAAAAGCCCAAATCGGACATTTATACATCCTAATTATAATGGAGGCCATCTATGTTTTATTTATCGTCATTATAATATTAGCTTATTGTGTTGGTGAATTAAAAGGCTCATTTGGAAAGGTTAAGCAAATACAAGTAGACCAGAACCAGGGAGTGAACCAGGGATTGAACCAGGGATTGAACCAGGGATTGAACCAGGGAGTGAACCAGGGAGTGAACCAGGGAGTGAACCAGTTTGAGAATAGAATAAAGTCAAGGCAGTTATGTGAAATTAATATACCCACAAGGGGGTATCCTGAGGAACCAAAAACAATTGGGGTTCTTACAAGCTCAGATTCTTCAATGAACATTCCACTATTTGGAAATCGGACATGGAATGGATCCAGTAAATGGAATTATTTTACACAAACGGATAAGTTTGTGAGTGTTATGTTACCAGTGATAAAGAACGGATGTGACTGTTCTAAAGAATATGGATGCGATGAGTTATATGATGGTGATGAAGTTAAAATACCACAGATATCTCAAGATACTTTCAAGGTAACATTATATCATTTAGATGTTCCAAGATATATTCCATGTTAAATATAAAGTATTATTAAAGCATGAATAATATACAACGAGAGGTTATTCAATTTGTGGTAATGTTCTTTGTAGGAATATCTTTAAATCCAATGAATGTACTTGTGTATAGTTGGAAAGATTTGTATATATCTTTGACACTTGTTTACGGTGGCATTTTGATGGCATCAAATATGATGTGGTCTCATCAATTCGTACATTATTTAACAATGGGTCATTTTAATCCCATTATAGCTGGTGTAGGTGTATTTCTTTCTCTTGGTGCCATCTTCTTGTTGTTAAGAAGCCAGTTTATGGTGGATGATATACAATGGCTTAAGAGAATGATAAGTCATCATTCAACAGCTATAACGACGAGCGAGAATATATATAATAAAACCACTCGTCCCGAGATAAAGAGGATAGCAAAAAACATTTTGGATGTTCAAAAACACGAAATTTATGAAATGAAGAGAAATATACGAAATATACGAAATATACGAAATATTAAAAAACACTAAGTATAAATGGAAAATTCTGATAATGTGATACAAGAAACGGGTTCACAAGATGAATTGCCATATGAATCACAATCACAATCACAATCTGACCCACCATCTGAATCACAATCTACTTCGACACCAGCCCAATCTGATATGAAAACGCCTGTAAGTGGATTTGTCACAATGGGTATTTTTATGTTTTTTAACTTGATACTTTTATTAATAACCATTGGAAAGTCGAGTAACCCCAATAATCCCACATTTGCATTTAACGAAATGCTGAAACAATCAACATTGTTATACTTGATAGCCCAAACATTTGGACTTGTAATGATGTCTAGTATATTTCCTTCAGTATCGAAAAATAGTCATTTATTGGTACCCATAATTCTTGGGTTGACAGCGTATATCTTAACACTTACAATGGGCTACATACAATTATCAGAATGCAGTGGGAGTGGTGTTCAGTCTATTGTCCGTGAGAAAGAGGGAACAACAACAGAGAGTGAAACAAAACGCACCGTTGGTGGTAAAAAAAAGCTTCTGGTGTGGATGTTGTCTATTTTACCGGCATTCGCGGTTGTTCTTGTTGTTCTTGGTTGTTATGCTTTTGATTTTATGAAATCACCCTTTTATGATTTACTTGGGGGAGGTGAATCTTCTTGGGGACTTTATATGGCAATTGGTTTCTGGAGTGCATGTGCTATATGGCCCACTGTTTCAATTGTATATTATACAATGATGCGATTTTCATGTAAAGATGACCAATCTATTACATTGAAAGATATGAGCGAAGTATTAGAAAATGATGACTAATCTATACGAGTATGTTTCGTTTTTTGAGTTCACTTTGATATTTAATTCTTTCTATTCTATCATCTGGAAAAACATAATCGGGTGAAGCCATAACACCTGTTTTTTCACAAGATCCACCATGACACATGGGGTTCGAAGTAGAATCAAACTTTTTGAAGCCCATTCCTTTTACACCAATGGGCATTTCACAAAACCCATATCCATCGCATCCACCTCTTTTATTTGGATAATTTTGGTTTGCATTGAAAAAAGGACAATCTTCGTCCTTAGTACACGGTCTATCCCATACACCCGGTGTTCTTGGGTTTCCTTGTATATCTCTATCTATTTCACAGTGTTCCTTTGTGCGATATTTAGTATCTCCAAAGCATTGCCATCCTAATTGAGTTGTGGCAACGAGATCATCATGAATATTTCTTACGTTCATAGTCTCCGCATCATCTCCATCTTCATATTCATCGCTATTTTCATCCCCCGGATAAGCTGTGTTTAGACTTACATTATCTCTTTTTTCAATTTCATCTAGTCTGTCAATTTGTTCATATGTATCCTTTATAAAGGGTATAACCGATACAATATTTTTATTATCGTTTTCTTCTAACCAGAAGTCTCTTTCGTACATTTTCTTGGCAGTTTGTAAGTTTTTTGAGTTTTTTGAGTTTTTTAAATTACATGGACCTTTACCAGCCAATAACTTACAAGCCGGTTCCTCTATACCTGAATATATATTGATAAACCCTTTATCTTCAAAATATTTTCTAGCCCCTTTATGGTATGGAATATACTTTGAACCACCAGCCGCAGAAAGACGTATACTAGATTCTCTTTCTATAAGATTTTTTGTAATAGTGTATACCGCATCATTTGGAAATGTATTATTTGCAAAAAGACATAGCTTAAAGCCATAGCCTTGTTTTATTTTATCAATATCAAAGAGTCTATATTCCTTTAGATCTAACGTTGTTTGTATAAGTGTGGGAAAGTTATATTCTACTGATTTGTCTTTCCAACTAAGTATTTTTATTCTATAATCATATGATAATTTCTTTAGGAAGCCATTTGTGTGATTCGTCAAAAGAAGGATAATATAAGAATCGCGTAAATTTTCCCACGTATCGTGTGAATAGTCTATAATTTTCTTTGCCCCGTAAAATTCTGCAACTTTGGTACACAAAGTAGAACTATACCCACCCGATGGATATATCATAATATTTGCTCCTTTAATACCGGAAAAAGACGTTATGTTGGATATATTTTCATCAATATCTACGACAAGTGAAAAAGACATCGTGTGTATTGGCATTACAAACTTATATTCGGGCTTATCAATCATCAGAGGTTCGGGGCAGATGATTAGGTGAGGTGATGTCATAGGGATTTGCGTTGAATTATTATAATATGATAGACTCATAGGAAATTTGCTTTTTAAAAAGAGTCCCAACTTCGTATCTTGGTCTTTTTCTGCTTCACTTACATATATATTAATTGGATTGCGTTCAAAATATGTAGGTGTATACACATAAGATATATACGATTCTTTTTGTTTAAAAAATATAAAGAAGGATATAACTAATACTATAGCAAATACTATAGTAAATAATAGAGTACTTAAATTAAAAAGGAGTCTCATTATTATTAAGGATGAAAAAAGCGGGTAAAGCGGGTAAAACTATTAAAGCTCGTGGACCGTTTCGTGTATCGATTGTTACACCGACTTCATTACATCGCTTAGATTGTCTTCGTCTTACTGCCAAGTGTATACTTGCACAGAAAAATATGGAGTGGATAAAGGAATGGATAGTAGTATCCGGTGATAGAACTTGGAATAGGGTTGATTTTATAAAGGAGATGAAGAAGATTCAAGGTAAGTTACAAGGTGATTTACAAGGTGATTTACAAGGTGATTTATCGGGTATAAATTTGATATATGAGTATGTAGATGAATCGACATGCGAAAAATATGGTAAAGTCGAGGACTATGAAGCAATTGGGTATCTAAGAAATGTGACAAATATGCTTGTGAAGGATGGTGATTATATTGTATGTATGGATGATGATGACTATTACGGTCCAAATCGTGTAACCCATGCGGTGACCAAGTTATCCGAGTCGGATATGTTAGTAGCAGGTTGTTCGGGACACATGATGTATGACTTGGACTTAAAGCATGTATTTCAGTTTAGAAAACTGATGCGATATCATACGATTAATTCGGTTATGGCATATAAAAAAAAGTATATTGACGATGGGAATAGGTATGATGATAAATTAAAATTTGCCGAAGAACCCACTTTTTTGAAAAATTTCACGACCCCACTTATTCAATTAGATCCTAAACACTGTGTTTTACAGATGGCTCATTCGAGAAATACATATAAAAAACGACAAATGATCTTAGATTCGGAAATTGTTATGAACGCTGAACAAAAGAATATTCATCATGTATCACGAATATCCAAGGGATATATACCAGCTAATATATTATCAGAGTACGAAAAGGCTCTGTGTCCAAACATAGGAAAAGATTCGGGATTTGATATTGTATACTATCTTGGTAAATCACCACAATGGTCTCCGTTACAAGACAATTTAGGGGGGTCGGAGCAAGCTGTAAAACATCTTAGTGAGGAATGGGCTAGATGGGGGCTTAAAGTAGCGGTTTATGGTAATTTTGAGAATCCACGGAAGACTCATGGTGTGGAGTATTTTCATTATTTGAACTTTCAATGTAGTTTAAAATATAAGACACTTATTTTATGGAGGGATTTTGGGCTATTTCCAATTATAAAGTATTGCTCGGCAAAGAGGATAATATTAGATTCTCATGATAAAACATGTGGATCAAGTGAATATATTAATTTTTTGAATAGCTTTGGGGGCATAGATAAAATAAACCTCATTGTGGCAAAAAGTAAATTTCATGGGTACTTAATTTCACAAGTATATAAAGGAAATAATAACATAAAAGTTATTCCAAATGGTGTAAGAGTAGACTATTTTGGGACTCCACCGGACCCGGTTCCAGAAAGAGATCCGTATCGTTTATGTTGGTGTTCTTGTTATACACGTGGTCTTGAACCTATATTGAAATATCTTATACCAGCTATACGTAAACTTGACCCGCGATTCACTTTTCATATTTACTATGGAATGGATTTGGTAAAGGATGCGAATTTTAAAAGCCGAATGACAGACCTCTTAAAACAAGATGGTGTATTTGAATATGGAAAACAAAACATTGATGTTATCCACAAGGAAAAGTATACATCATCTTTTCATTTGTATTATAGTAAGACATCGGCAGAGACAGATTGTATTAGTATCAGAGAAAGTATATGTGCCGGGTGTATTCCAATTCTAAGTAAGTCGAATGTTTTTATAGAGAGAAAAGGCATCCATCTCGACGGTGACCCAAATAACGAAGAAGATATGGAACGGGTTGCTCTTAGTATAGTAGAATTGGTTGATAATGAGGAGTTGAATGTTCTCCGCGAACAGCACATGGGAAATGAAACCACATGGAAAGAGATTGCTCTTGCATGGTCCGATTATTTAGATTGTAATAATATTGGTAATGATATTGCTAATAATATTGGTAATATCACGGGTAATAACACCAATGTTATAGAATAAAGTTAATGATTATACCAAGCTCAAAAGCCTCGGTGTTGGTATCTCATATTGTTTCCAACAAAGCAGACGTATATTTATCATCATCAATTTTGTTAGAGACGGCTTGCACATTATGTATTTCTAAAGTAAATCAAAATAAGCTATGGTTTATTCCCATATATACGGGATATGGTATTTCTTTTTATCTATTTCCAAAATCTTTCGTAAAGTATAGTGTTAGTACCGCATATACACTTTGGTCTGGATTTGGTATTGTTCTTACATTTATAATAGATTTGTTATTACAGAGAGAAACGTTTCATATAAAAAAAGCACTTGGGATGTCATCTGTTTTATTTGGAATATTTTTTATTAAAAACTAGATTCTAGCTAGTACGAATTATTTATACGAATATATGTTTATTTGTAATCATTTTAAGGTGCTTGGAGAATTCGGTAGTATGTATATGTGTGATAGTATCTGGATTACTATGATTTAGAGAATTTATATAGTTTCTTGTTTTGAATATATCAACATTTTGATTGAGCTTATTGAAGAAGCTATATTTATCGTGGTTTCCTATTGGGTCTCTTTGTAAATATAGTGTATTATTATTATTCTCACCATACCTTTTCCATTGCCAATTTTCTTTTGCGTGAGAAAGAACCCATACTGTATATCCACATGGTACATTTATAAAATCCCCTGAAGTATTACAATTATCTGATGGTAATAGTCTCGGTAAACGTGTACATTTTGTACATGATTGAGTTTTTCCATTATGATTTAATCCTAACCGATAAAAGATGTTTTCTATTGTATCATTGATAAACACATATTCCAAGTCAACAGATATTATTTCTCTCCAACGAGTATCACTGAGCACTTGGTATATGTTTCTATTTTGGACGACGTGATGAACGGAACTTTTATTTACTTCTACTACTTCTTCAAGATTTCCCAAGTCAAAGACCCTTTTTAAATTCTGAGAACTTTCTACTTCAAGAATGACTGAATCGACGGTAGATATATATTCATAATAACACCGTGATTTCCATTTCATATACTTCTTGTAAGTTGATACACTCATGTATATAGCTGTTCCGGCAATATATATACTAAAAAGTGGGGGAGATCCAGCAACCCCGTAAATCATATTTCCACCTAGATTTCCTATTCCTTGTCCTATAATCTCCCCCAAATTAAATATATCTGATGGCAACTTTGTCAGAAAATTTTCAAATAAACCAGAGGATATGGAGTTTGTATTTTGACTTTTAATTAGATTTCCTTGTCGTATAATATCGGGTAAATTAAATGTATCTCTGGGTAACTTTACCAGAAAATCTCCAAACGAACTAGAGGGTATGGAGTTTGTATTTAGACTTTTCATTAAATTTCCTTGTCGTATAATATCGGGTAAATTAAATGTATCTCTGGGGAGCTTTACCAGAAAATCTCGAAACGAACTAGAGGGTATGGAGTTTGTATTTTGACTTTTCATTAAAGTTTTAGTGTGATATAGAGCGGCTACTGTTAAAGCTGATGCCGATAATCCAAGAAACATGGGTGATTTTGATTTTTTTCCTTCTTTATTCTTAAGTTTCTGAGATAATGTTTTACTTTGGATTTTTCTTTTTCTTGTAAATTGACTTTCTTTTTCTCTTCCGGTAGTTTCTTTTTTTTTTATAAGTTCATCATATAATATATCTATTTTTTCTTCACGTGTTATATGCCATTTTAAATGTGACCCGAGTCCCGATAGATAATCCGAGTCTTTATTTTTATCATAAAACACACCAATATATTTCTTGAGTTCGGTTTCTGCATTTTCTTTAGTATCTTTAGTACCTTTAGTACCAAAGCTTATATTCTTTAAGTAATTTCGTAAATTTTCGATGATATAAGCTATCCTTTTTTCATCATCTGTATTTTTGATCACTCCAATTGCCTTTTCACCCTGTTGTAAGAGCTCATACATACCTCTTAATTCTTTCGGCAATGGACGAGAACCGGGTATAATTTTGGATTTGTTTTTTACCAAACTATTTTTAGATATTATTGCATGTATTTTTACTTCCTTATCTTCAAATAGAGTTACATGTATTGTAGGAGACGAGGAATCTTTGATGAGTTTATTATACCTGATTGGTATGTAAACTTCTTGTCTTTTTGGTAGAGCACATGATAATATCGCATTTTCGATGAAATGTTCTGATTTATTATCAATGACGTTATTCTCAAATACAAAATCTTTTTTATTTATATGCGATAGATTAGAAGGTAAGAAGGATAGTCCCGTTTTTAGTTTTACATATTTATTTGGAGTTATTTTAATGTCTTTGTTACCATAGTACTTATCGTAGTAATTTTTATATTTTTTAAGTTCGTTTTCATTCATAAAAATATCGAGGGCATCAAGAAGAATATAGAGTTTATATTCAACGTTCCTATGATATTCTTGGTTTTTTCTCTCGTTATATGACCATAAAAAGTCATATGTTCCTTTTGTCATCTTTTCACCTGCATAGAGTACTTTATCTCCAACATACGTAATTCCATCTTTCACAGTACTTATCACACCTCCTCCATTTTGATTACTAGTATTGTTAAAACCACTTGCGTTTTTTTTATCTTCTTCGATTGGTTGTATATGAGTTGTAATTGGGTTTACAGGATTCAAATGTACATAATTTTTCGAATAGACTCTCTCTTGTTTTGTGATAAGATTCATTCCATGATGTGTATAGAGAAATAACATGCTTACGATGTCGTTTGATACATGAAAATCACCGAAGTTTATTTCTATATATTCACTGTATTTCTTGTTTATCGCCTCGATCTCATTTAGTAGATTATTTCCCCCCGGCCCCCGCTGTTCATTTGTATCATTAAAAAAATCAATAAACTTATATTCAAACTCTTCTTTATGAATATAGTTATCAGCGGGGTTGTACTTTTGAACATACTTTTTGAACTTTGTTAGTGTAAAGATGTATCTTACAAGTTCATAGAGTCTTCTTGCAAATGAAATATATAAATTTATAGGAAAATGCTTCGAATCAGATACAGTACTTCTAGCTATCCCTAGAATTTGATAGTAATCGTATAACCTTTTATCTGGCATTTTTTTAATTTTTTCAATAGGAATTTCATTAGAGGTGGGTGGCGTCTTTTTAGAATTTGTGGAAGTCGTAAAAAAGGACCATGGAGATCGGGTATATAATCTGACAACTGTCCTACCATCGTCATATAGTCTGATCTTTCTGATATATCTTCTTTGACCATTATATTGAACCTCTTCTCCAACAAAAAAGGAAATTTTTTCATACTCGTTATCAATAACATTTAAATCGAACCCATGTGTATCTAGATAGTCTAAATAGTCCTTGTTTTTGAGTCTATATTTATCAATCTCATAACAAATTTTTTCGGCAGTCTTTATATCTTTTTTTTTGAACAATTCGATAACATCTAGAGTACCCAAGTACATTTCAAGGAGCTCAATTAGTGCTATCAACGCATTATTATCATTGCAGTTTTTGTCATATAAATTAAATTCGTTGGGTATCTTTGGTTCGTTTAGTGAGTTTTCTGAGTTTTGTGTATTGGAGCGTGCGATTCTTATAATGTCATCTAAATTACCCCCTCCACCTTGAGTGGACGAACCCCCTCCGAGTCTCTTTTCTTGTAGATGATTTTTCAGGATGTAGTCAAGGAATGGATAATCATCTATAAAGTTAGGGTGTTCTGGTTTTTTAGATTTTTCTGGATAAATGACGTGTAAATGGTAATTTACTAAAAAAAATAGTTTTTCAGTTTGGTATTTTTTTACCAATTCTTCGGTGTAGGTATTTTTATCATAATAATTGTCGCGGAACGTTGGCTTCTGGTATTCTTTCAGATATGTGTGTATGTCTCTATCACGAAAACACATTGGTTTATTTAATAATCTTTTTGCATCCCATTTAATAAATTCTACAACATTAGCTTCCTCACCAGAATCATCATTATTATTTCCATTAGAATTATCATCTGTCATATTGACCTAGGAATATATTTAAATTATTGGGAGATTATCGAGAGATGTTGACATACTTGATGTGAAATCGTCTTGGTTGGGATGGGGAGATGAATACTCACTCGATTCACCACCCTGGTATTCACCACCCTGGTATTCACCACCCTGGTATTCACCACCCTGGTATTCGCCACCTTGGTATTCATCTTCTTCAGATGTTTCGACGGGTTCGTTTTTTTCAAATAGGTTATTATAAACGAGGGATATCTTTTTAAACAGCGTTGGTTGTGTTCCAATCATAAAGAGAAGATATACGAGGAGACCGTATCTTGCTCCTCCTTTTGATGAAATGTACATGAAAGCAAAGACGATGAGAATGACTTGTACCATAATTTCTAAGATTATCATGAGCATATCTCTTGGGGTATTGTCTTGTGTTTTCGGTACTTTTGGGAGTACATATTCTAAAATAGCACCTACAAGAAATCCATATAGGGCATAAACTCCAACATCATAGATTGTTTTGGTAAGAACATCTTGGATATCATTGAATCCGGAAAATCCCATATTTGCAGGTTTTCCGGATATTCCGGATATTCCGGATATTCCCGATATTCCCGATATTCCAGATGTTCCAGATATTCCCGATATTCCCGATATTCCGGATGGACGATTCATGGGTGTAAAACGCACAGGAGTATGTATCATTTAATGATGTAATATATTTTCTATATGAGTGCATATAAAATTGAATTGTCGGTGCAAAAATGAATTAAAAATGTCACTTTAAATGTAAGTAAAGGATGACATCGCCAGGACCAAAGCATTTGTCTACCTATCTTTATCAGTCTAGGAGTATTATTCTTGATATGCTAGAGTATCGTGGATTTGAAGTTGGGAAGTATAAGAATTTTACTACTCAAGAAATGAGTATCCTTAGTGAATTGAAAGAGACAAATAGTCCAGAACCCATTATTGTTAACTCGGAGAAACATGAAATCCAGGTACATTATATTCTAGATAAGAAGACTCCTAGTTTCAAGAACATATCTACATTGGTAGATAAGATTCTAGAATCGAGGTCATTTGATGGTGACTTGACAGTGATAATAATTACAAATGGTAAGTATTCACATACAGTTCACGAGGGTATTTTAGAACTAAACCGAACGAATGGATTACATGTTCAAGTGTTTCCTATCAAAACTCTTATGTTTAATGTAACAAAACATAAATACGTTCCTTTACATGAAAGACTTACGAATCGCACGGAGATTGATAGAATCAAAGAATCTTATCATCTCGAGTCTTTGGAACAACTTCCTCAAATAATGGATACAGACCCAGTTGCAAAGTTTATTGGATTGCGTCCCGGGGATGTATGTAAGATAACTCGTCCGAGTCTAAGCTCAGGAAAGCATATTGTATATCGTCATTGTGTTTCGGGTAGTATTTAGGATTGACTTTTTGACTGGGATTTTGCCGTTTCGTTTGATAATTTCACAACACCCCCGATGCCAATGGCGGCCACACCCAAGGCCGCGGTCGTCTGAGAAGCAATTAAAATCATACCCTTTTTTATAAGAAAACTACCAATCTTTACTAGAGCAGCTACAATTATGAAGGTTGAATTAATCATCGTAATTATCATATAATAAAATACTATAATAGTAGAAATCATTTTATAAAAAAAGTTTTGAATTTTTTGTGTAATATAAAAACCCATGAATTTCGAACGTTCAAATGCTTCTTGTATTGAATTCTGTGAATTTTTAAATCGATCGATGAATTGGTTAGAAGTCTTTGCAATTTCTGCTACTCTTTCGGTGCTTTCGGACAGCTTTTCTGTAATTTCATCCAGGGGTTCGTCGAGAGTTTTGCTCGTATTTTTTTTTACAAGAGGGGTCACGATTTTCTTGATACAATAATGAAAATTGTCTAACGTAGATATTTCGGGATTCAAAATGGATACAAAGGGTATTACTGTCGGGGAGCATCGTATTTTTTCAAAGTCTTTAGTTGAAAAACGCATTGATATCACAGAGGTCAATATAGTTGTAGCAATTAATATCAAGATTATTCTAAAAATTGCCCATGGTACATAGTTTTCATCGCTCATTAAACATAGAGGTTTTTATTTTACACCTTAATAATGGGTTGTGTATATGTACCAAATTGGTTTGGTGGAATAACAAAGGTATTTCTCATTTTATTAATTACATGTATTTTGACATTTTTTACAGGCATTTTTATGATAAGAGATTATGTTAGAGATGATTGGGCTACTTATAGATGTGATCCCTTTATTATGATGTTTGCATGGGTATTTGGATATGATACGGTAAAGAATTTCCACATATGCATTGGAAAAGATGTAAAAAGGTCATCGAAAAAGACACTTAATCCATATAACGACATGTTTCAAACCGCTGGAACGACTATGAGAGGGTTGGCAAGTTCCCTGGAAGCTGCGGCTTTATCACAAACCACGGCGAATGAAAACATGGAGAATACGTTTGGTATCTTGGGTGAAAGAATGCAAAATGTATCTGTTTCGATTGATTTTTTGATGCATAAAGTAAAGGCTATTTTTGATAAGATATTGGCCGTATATGTTAGTCTGTTATATGCTGCTTGGTCATTATTAAAGGGCTTTGAGTCAATGGTTCGTGATAAGAATATACAATCTATTTTAGATATTTTTACTAAATTATAACGATTTTTCATATGAGAACGGTTTTAAAATATTGATATAAATAATGTGGTGGATTACGATTTTGATTGTACTTTTTTTTACAATTTTGATTACTGTGTCTTTATACAGAAATAAAATTTATGACTTAACACATATTCAAAAGGACGATTTGGGTAAAATAAAATGGCCTCCTCGAATTGCAAAGTGTCCAGACTACTGGGATGTTACAACAGATGCCAATGGAGAAGAAACATGTGCTCCTAAATATTCTGGATTAAATGTGGGTAGGTGTGGAACAGATAATTTGTGTGATAGTAGTGGAAAGTACTTTGGTTGTAACTCATTTGATATTTACGACCAAGATAAAGCTACTCGTCAAGACAAGAGGGACCAGAGACAAAAGGCGTGGAAATGTAGAGTAAAATGGGATGGTATATACGGATAAAATTATTTTCACAAAAAACTAGTATAAGTAGATTATTGTAATATATATCAATATGTCCCATATTGACTATTATAACGCTATGCGAGGGATGATGGATATTATGCGTGATTCTCATACTCGTCTTATTGAACGAATGTGTATTGAACTTGGGTGTCCTGACCGAATTGATGAATTTACGGGAAAATTTATTGATGATAGTATTAAACTAAAGAAATTTAAGGATGTAAATGCACCAAAAAACGCAAAGACGAGTTATATGTTCTTTTGTAAGGAACGTCGAGCGGAATTGAAGAAGACGGATAAAGACCTCACTTTTGCACAAATTATGTCTATTCTATCAAAGGAGTGGAATGCTTTGAACGAGGATGGTCGTGTCAAGTATGCGGTTATGGCTACTGAGGACAAGGAACGTTATCAGACCGAGCTCGAAGCTTATAAGGTGAAGCTTTATAGTTCAACAGTATCCGATTGAGCATATTAAATGGGTATCCAAAGTATTTTTTTGGTTTTTGGGTATATAAATACGGTGAGTAGAATATGTATGATAATATTATATGCGATACGGCGACGTGATTTTAAAAAAAAAGGAAGTACTTATTTGGTTTATATTGACTTTATATTTTTTTTGGGTTGATTGGAAGATTGGGATTTTATGTTTAGTTTTTATGATTTGTATGACATTTACGGCATTTTTGTTTTATCCTCGCTTACAGAAACTTCGTATAAGGGAGTATAAGGCACGTGGGTTGCTTAACGATTCGGTGTATGATAGAATGGGTACTTTGCTGAAGACGATTTCATCAAATGGGCAGGTAAAGGAAGAGTTGCATTTTACGGCCCAAGAACTTGTTCATCGTAAGGCGGAGGAAGACCTGCGTCAAGTACTGCTCGAGCCAGATGATGGCCTCAATGTCGAGGTGGTTGGTTCCTTTTTGGTATTTTTTAGTTTTCTTTCATATATAACGAGCCTCAAGTTTAATTTCATAGAACCGATGAACGATTATTCTATATTAAACGAACATAATAAGCAGTCTTTGAGTAATCAGAGTAATCAGAGTAATTACAACGTTCCATTGATGGATATATAAGTATAAAAAATGATGTTTTTTATATCTTAGGTAGATTAATTATAGATACTTGTATAGATAATTACCGAAAATGGCACGAAAGGAAGCGGATGGCACAAAGTATAGTAAAAAGACGAAGTCTTTGAAGGATAAGGATAAGAGTTGTTATTCGGCGAAGTCTATTCGTATGAGAGAACAGTGTCGGGAACAGTCCCTAGAGAACCAAAAGAATAATGCGAAGAAAAAAGATGATAATTCTAGTAAATAATATAATTTTAAAACAATTTTAAAACAATTTTAAAACAATTTTAAAATATTTTTTTTTACAAGGATTTTTTATTTTTTTTAATCGTTAATGACAACAAGTATAAAGATTAAGAGTGGTCTTTCCACTCAGGGTGCTACTTTAAATGGGGTTGATTTGCTGACGAAATTGCAGTTTTTACAGGGGCAAATTGATGAGGTAAGTGTTTTACAAACTGGAACACAATGTCTGAATCAAACTACATCAAATACGATGTCTATGGAAAATCCTTATTTATTTAATTCGGTGACATATGATTCAAATGTGTCAATTGGAATGAACGTTGGCACGTATACTCTAGAAGGTATTACGGATGCTCACCCCCTTGGGTTTGTAATAGCTGATACAAATTTATTTGAAGTCACTTCGGGAACACCTTATCTAACACCAAAAACCGTTGACGGTATATCTGTGCAGCATTATACTGGAACAATTGTAGTAGAGGTTCGAGGTGATTTTGGGACGATTAGCTATAATTGTTATAACCACGGTTATATGGGTGGTCAAAATCACCTTGTTTTTTCGTCAATATGTTCAACAAAGGCAATTGGAGTCTAGAGAAACTCCTTTTTGGCTAATAAGCCTTTAACTCATCTTAGCTCAGTTGGTAGAGCGTTCGACTGTAGAAGTATATACACTGTCATCGATTGGTCACCTGTTCGATTCAGGTAGATGAGAATATATTTTTTATTTTGTACTTTTTGTACTTTTTGTACTTTTTTCGTAATTTAAAAACCAGATAGACTATAAAGCTTTTTGTGAATGTATGACACAACAAAAAGAGACCCCACCACAACCACCACAAGAGACCCTACCACAACCACCACAAGAGACCCTACCACAACCACCACAAGAGACCCCACCACAACCACCACAACCACCACAAGAACTCAATGAAATTCCAAAAGACGAAAATATGTACACAACTATAGAGTCAGTTGTTAAAGTGCTAAGGGGGAACGAAGTATATCGTTACGGAGACACACTAAACTATCTTAAAAAAATAACTGAAATCATTCTAAAAGAAGAGAAGTATAATGAGAGTATTTTGAAGAACTGGTTAAAGTGTCCTCGTATATCAAATACACAGTCAAAACACGTACATCTATATGAGGTTATGAAAAGATATAGTGAGGATAAAAACTTAAAACCACCTCCCGATGACGCATTAGTTATTCATATTCGTGCAGGAGATGATTATAACGGGCGTGGTCTCGGATCACCATTGATATGGAAAAGCCTTAGCCAAAATATCAAAAATATGAAAGCAAATCTAGAAATAACACACATTATCGTTGTTACCGCATTACATTATGGTGTAGCTGAGGATTCAAAACTATACGGGAAATCACATAGATACTCATATAAAGAACAAAGTAAAAAGGAAAATATAGTGCTTTTCGAAAAGTTTATTCGAACACTCGATAAGCCAGTCTTCATTAGATCCACCGATGATATTGACTCTGATTTTTGTTTTCTTTGTAATGCGAAATATTTCATAGGAACTGGTGGTGGATTTTCCAAAATAGTAGACTCAATACACAAATATGTTAAGCCTAAATTAGCTTGATCAAAATAATCAAAATAATCAAAAATTAAAGTCATCATATACTTCATCTGTTTCACTCGTAGAATCAGAATCGGTTTCGATTTCATTTACTTCAATTTCAATGGCCGGATTAAGAATATTCCAAATGCACGGGAAGATATCATCTGTTTCTAGACGGAAATTGAAATCGTAGAGCATCGTTTCATCGTGAAATTCTTTACAAATATTTTCAATCTTCGTAGATAAATCAATTCTAATAGAATCATCGCGAAGATCGTCAAATGTCAAATTGTTTTTTACCGGGGTCGCCCATTTCCTTGGTGGTGCGGGTGCCTCAATCACATTTCCCTTTTTCAATAACACAAATCCTTTTGGAAAATGACTTTCCTCCCGAATAATTTCTTGTTGGACTGCCTTCTTGAAATTCATTCTCATATTCTGTTCACGTTTTATTCTTAAATTGATAAAGCCTTGTCTGGGAATCGAACCCAGATCATCGAATTAGAAGTTCGAAATGCTATCCATTACACCAACAAGGCATCTGATAAGAAACTTTGAATATCCTCATACTATTTTAATAAATTTCCTTTATATGGTTTTTTAACCCACTCTTATTCCTATGAATTTATCGGAGTAAATTTATTGAAAAATGATTGAAAAATGATTGGAAAGACTCACATTGTAAAGAATTCGCAAAGATGATGTATCTCGACCGTGACGCACCGGAGTGTGATTCTTCTATTTCAGTAGATCTCTATGCTCACCAGAAAAAGTCTCTTTTCAGGATGAAAGAGATGGAATCACAAGATTCTATTAACGTTGAAGTAAAATTGAATGGCAATCATAGAATTCAAAATAAAGTAACTTCGAGTGTTGGTATATTATCTGATAAGGTGGGTTCTGGAAAAACATTTACTCTGTTAGCTCTTATGGGTGAGAAGGATCATATAATTAAAAAAAAATCAATACCATCTATAAGTTCTCATCTTGTAAGTATAAGTACTTTACATAACGAAAGTAATGTACATCCTAAAACAAACTTGATTATAATCCCCCACTCCCTGGTAAAACAATGGAAAGATTCAACGATAAGGGCTTTTAAAGACACAAATGTTACATACAAGTTTATGACAACAAAAAAGGAATGTGATGATGCGGAAGAAATATTTGATTATGATGTAGTCATCATAACAATTAGACAAATTGATAAACTTGGTTATCCAAGAGATCTACACTTTCGTAGAATTGTTATTGATGAACCACAAGATTTGTGTATTCCTATGAATTTTATTAAACCCGTCAATTTTGAACATATGTGGTTTGTATGTGCGACTCCAAGGTCTTTGATGCAGAATAATCGAACATGGATAAGATTATTTGATATGTATAAAAATGTTAATTTGGTATCGAATCAAGTGGACTATATTCCAATATCTAACCTTATCGCAATTTGTAATAGACCCGAGATTATTAATGCTTCTTTGAACTTACCCGAATATACACAAAGAAGGATAGAATGCCTGGAACCTTCCTGGTTGAGTGTTTTAAGTGGAAATATTGCTTCCAATGCTCTGGAGAGACTTCACGCTCATGATATTCGTGGTGCCCTAGAAGTCTTACAGTGTCCATGTAAAGAAGGCGAGGATATCTTAACGGCACTTACACGAGAATATGCAAAGAATGTTGAAATTGCCGAAATTGAAGTTAAAAAGTATATCGAGATGCCAGCACATCTTATTCCAGATCAAACACGAAAAAATAAAATTGAATATTACCAGAAGAAATCAACCGATTTCAAGGAAAAGATACAGCATATCAAATCCCGAATTGACCAACGATCCGATTGTCCAATTTGTCTATACGATATTTCTGACCCAAGAGCCATTACACCATGTTGTCAAAATTCCTTTTGTCTCGAATGTATCTTACAGTCCGCAAGGAACCATCGTTGTTGTCCACTTTGTAAAAAAAGCATGAATATCAAAGATATTGTTGTAGATCATAATAACACCCCCGCCAATCACACAAATACTACCGAATCAAGGAAAAAATCAAAACTTGATACTCTTATGAGTATTCTTAAGAATAGAACACCAGACCAAAAATTTATAGTCGTATCCAAATACGCTTCCGTGTTTTACGATATCACACACCGGCTACAAGATGATTACCAATGTGGTGTATCAATACTATCTGGAACATGCACCACAATCAACAATTCCATCGAAAACTTTAAAAACGGTAATAAACCAATTATTCTCCTCAATACACAATATTTTGGATCCGGACTTAACCTGGAGATGGCGACAGATGTGATAGTCTATCATAGACTGAGTGATGTGGATCTGAAACAAGCAATTGGACGTGCACAACGCATTGGTAGAACAAGACCACTTCGTGTAACATATCTTACTCATGATTCCGAATATTAGAATTATATCGAGTGATTATATCAAGTGATTTATAGCATATCTTCATCTTCTGAATCATCATCATCGTCTTCTTCTTCTTGTACATCGTGAAGCTTGAGTCCTCTCCACCCTCTTCTCTTTGTCTGAGCATTTTGATATGCCCCATATTTTTTCTCCATATAAGTCACAACTTCCTTGCGACTTGGACATTTCCGATCTGGATACGCCTTTCTATACCAGATCTGAAAGGTATTAAATAAATTATCAATATGAATAACGCCTTTTGGTACAGATTCAATATGATTAGATACAAAGTCCGCATAGATATCATTGTTCATTTGATATTCTCTTGTTGAAAGTTTTACCGATTCGGGATCAACGAGTCCATTTTTTCTATATCTCTTATAGTATTCCGTAAGCATCCAGAAAAAAGCATGTCGCCATTTATGTAATTTTTCTCCTAACATTGGATCCAAAGGAAACTCATTTGGATTATCTGGATCAGGATTTTCCGTAAACCGAGATGTAAATTTTACAACCCGAATTCGTCTCCAA
>MDSX01088804.1_pt1 | contig 27811 bp, 29 predicted proteins | sample 811141 | NCBI WGS metagenome assembly MDSX01 (sample SAMN05326642, study PRJNA326480) | marine metagenome | isolation source: seawater | place: Atlantic Ocean: South East | collected 2010
AATTTTCATTCAAAGGTAATCTATCAAAATCATAATTATATTGATAAATTTCACTTGTCAAAGCTCCCGCTACTACATATATCTTTTTTAAAAATGTATCTACCTCTATATCGCTTATACGTGTTAATCCATCTAATGTTATTAATCTTGTATTATTTTTAATTAATGGTAAAGAACCATTTATTTCTAATAATAAAGAATCTCCGTAACCATTATCTTGTAAAAAATATAATAAACCCGTTTCTACATTTTTAAAACTTATTTTTATCTCTGAAAAATAAACATCCACTTTTTGTGTTTGACCCGTCATCGTATGTTCTATGTCCCTTTCATAAATATATTGAAATTGGTCAACTAATTGAACAACTGGTTTCGTGATATCTAATTTCCAAATTCCTGTATAATATCCTCCAAACCCTAACCACAAATAATTGTCACTTAAAACAGATGTTGTTGGTATCTGAATGTATTTATATTCATGATAACTATGTGGAGAAAATTTTTCTACCCCGGGAAATTGTCGAAAATTTGTTCTATCAACAAAACTCATCGTTTGTAGATTTATTCTTACCAATCCACTATCAAAATTATAATTAGTTTCACAATCATATTTATTATTTCCTATATAATATAATATATTCGAGTTTTCATCGATACCACACGATACTATATTATCATTTCCTAAATTACCTTGAGCTAATGGGTATTCTGCACTTTGTTGTCCAATCAATATCTTATCCTCAAATATATTATTTTCCAAATTGTATTTTAAAATTTCTACATACTTTTTACTATATTGACACTGCTGCACTTTATTATAATAATAACCTGTTCTCATTGTTTGCGTTGTTGACACATAATATATATGATTTGAGTTGGGTGATTTTATTGCACACCCAAAGCCTATTCGAGGCCATTTACTTCTTGAAATCAATTCATCTTCAGGTATATCTATGTAACTTACATTACTTTTATTACTTGTTAAATATGACGAATTACACATATTAAAAAATAACATTAACCAAAGAAAATATAACATTTAAAATTATACACAATAAATATATAAAAAACATCATTTTTTTACGATTAATAATAAATTGAAATAATATAAATACTATTTTAATTCAATTATATATTATGAAGTTTGCAAATGATGGATTCCCTACCTCTTTACTTAATTCCGAAGCTGATTTTCAAGGAATATTTTCCCAATGGCCATTTCCTCTTTCAGATTTTCAAAAATGGGCTATTTATTCTATTTATAATTCGAATGACACACTTGTATGTGCCCCTACAGGTTCGGGAAAAACTCTACCAGCTGAGTTTGCCATTAAGCATTATACTCAGAAAGGGAAAAAAGTAATTTACACTACTCCAATTAAAGCCCTTAGTAATGATAAACTTGCTGAATTAAGTGAAAAATTTCCAGATATTTCATTTGGACTTCTTACTGGTGATAACAAATTTAATCCTGAAGCACAAGTTTTAATTATGACTACAGAAATTTACCTTAACACACTATTGAAACTAATGTTTGTTAAAAGCCAACCTGATTATGATCCCAATAAATTAAGTCTTGAGTTTAATATGGATATTGACAACGAGCTTGGTATTGTTATCCACGACGAAATCCATTACATTAATGACAGAGATAGAGGACATGTTTGGGAGAAATCTATCATGAACCAACCCAAACACATTCCTTACATTGGTCTTAGTGCTACTATCGCATCTCCTGAAACACTTTGTAAATGGTCAGAAAATCCTAATCAAGCTAATAGAGGCGAAATTTATCTTTGTGAATCTAAAATTAGAAATGTTCCTCTCGGTCACTATTCCTTTATGACTCTACCTGATTCAAATCTAAATAATCTCAAAGGAGTTGATGGTGATATGTTAGGTGAAATGTGCAATAAGCTTACCCTCATTAAATATCAAGATAAACCATTTGAAGAAAAAACATATGACAAAATCAAAAAAGCCTTAAAATATATTTATGATAGAAAAATTCAACTCAAACAATCCTTTGTATTTAATAAAGCCATTGATTATCTTAGACAAAATAATTTACTCCCCACTTTAGTATTTGTATTTTCAAGAAAACAATGTCACACCTGGGCTAAAATGATTCAAAAATCTTTATTTGAAGCTGATTCAAAAATTCCCAGTATTATTGAAAAAGAAGCGAAAAAGATTTTGATTAGTAAATTATCAAATTGGAAAGAATATGTTGCTCTACCTGAATTTTATGAAATCTCTAAACTATTACAAAAGGGTGTTGCTGTTCATCACAGCGGTGTTACTCCTGTATTTCGCGAAATGATTGAGATTTTATATAGAAAACAATATATTAAACTATTAGTTGCTACTGAAACATTCGCTATTGGTGTTAATGTAGCAATCAAAAGTGTTATTTATACTGGTCTTAAAAAGTATGATGGTAAAGGATTTAGATTTCTACACAGTCACGAATACGGACAGGGTGCAGGACGAGCAGGAAGAAGAGGTAAGGATGATAAAGGAACAATTATTCATTTAACCAATATTTATGATAGCAGAGACAGTATGCCATCTGCTTCAGTATATAGAAGTATGTTAAGTGGAAAACCTGAAACGCTATGTTCTAAATTCTGCATTGACTATAAACTTATTATATCAATGTTAGCAAGTGGTAATACAGATTTTATTGGTTATGCTAACAAAAGTATGCTATCCAACGAAATTTCTGCTGAGTTATCCAATTATTTAGTTGAACAAACTAATCTTATTGAAGAAAAAAGATTAAAGGAAGAAGGAATGAAATATTTAAGAACTCCTTACGACACTCTAAAAGAATATCACAATAATAAAGAACTAATTAAAATGTCGTCAAAAAAGAAACAAAAAATTATTCAAAGAAAATTATCTAATATTGAAGAAACTTATAAAACACTTAGTAGCGATTATCAAAAATATCTTGATTTATGTGAAACTGAAAATAACCTTAATAAAGTTACAAAAAAAATTAACAACACCAATTCTTATGTTAAAGGAGAAATTTCTCTTCATACTGATGTTTTAAGACAGGAAGGATTTATTGATGGAGAATTCACTCAAGAAGATTACAGTCAGTTAGTTCCTACTATTAAGGGGTTAATGGCTTCCAATATTCACGAAATTCATCCGCTTGCCGTAACTGATATTTTAAAGGAATCTTGTTTAGATAATCTTAGAGTAGAAGAACTTGTTAGCGTATTAAGTATATTTGCATCTATTCGTATTAGTCAAGAAGATGCGTATCCTAATATTTCAAGCACATCTGTAAATGACAAAATCAAAACTGCGGTGAAGCAAATTAAAAGTAAATTAAACTATTACTATGATATTGAATCTAAATATCAAACAAATTTTACAGATTCTTATGATGTTCAGTATGACATGTGTGAATATATGTTTAGTTGGTGCTCAGCTGAAAACGAAGCTGCTTGTAATAAAATTTATATTGATGCAAAAAAATATAACATTTATATTGGAGAATTTGTAAAAGCCATATTAAAAATTGTAAATATTTGTAATGAATTAGAAAAAGCATGTATTATTCAAGAAAATATGAAACTGTTACATACACTTAGCTTTGTTAAAGACCGTGTGCTTAAAAGCATAGCTACAAATCAGAGCCTCTATATCTAATTATAAATTGATTTAATAATAAATTTTTTATTTGTTATTAAGAATGAATAGAACTGAAAAATTTATAAAAAAAGCAAAAAAAATTTACGGAAATGAAACTGATTATTCTAAAATGATTTATACTAATTGTAAAAAAAAAATAAATATTATTTGTTTAAAACATAATACAGAATATCAACAAACCCCTGATTCTCATCTACAGGGAAAACAATCATGTCCTGATTGTAAAGAAGAAAGAAAAATAAATGCTGGAAAGAATAGAAGAAAAACTACAAAACAATTTATTGAAGAATCAAAAAAAATTCACGGAGATGATAAATACGACTATTCCAAAACAAATTATGAAAAAGCAACAAAAGAGGTAATAATAATTTGTAAAATTCACGGAGAATTTAAACAAACACCTGATAGTCATTTACACGGACATGGTTGTAAATCTTGTGCACAAATAGTAATAGCAAATAAAAGAAGAAAACCAATAGAACAATTTATTGAAGAAGCAAATAAAATTCACAGAAATAAGTATGACTATTCAAAAGTAAATTACAAAAACTCTGATACTTATATTACTATCATTTGTCCTATTCACGGAGAATTTGAACAAACACCAGCAAGTCATTTATGTGGGAGAGGTTGTAATGATTGTGGTAATATCAGAGCCGCCCTAAAAAATACATTTACAAAAGAACAATTTATTAAAAAAAGTAAAGAAAATTTAAAATGTAGAGATTATGATAATAATTACTATGATTATAGTAATTGTATTTATACTATATGTAAAAACAAAGTAGAAAATATTTATTGTAATCGTTGTAAAAAGTATTTTGACGTTTCGTGTGGAGATACACATTATACCCAAGGAACCGGCTGTAAAGATTGTAGTAAACTTAAAACTATAGAAAGATTGAGAAGTACAAAAGAAGAATTTGTAACACGAAGTAAAAATAATCCAAAATGTCGTGATTGTGAAGGAAATTATTTTAATTATGATTACGTTAATTATATTGATGCTAAGACAAAAGTAGATATATATTGTAATTATCATAATAAATCATTTTCAATGATTCCAAATAATCACTCTTGTCACGGGCAAATTTGTTTCAGATGTTCTAAAAATAAAAAATACTCAGAGCCTGCTTGTGAATGGATTGAAGGTATTATGAAAAATGAGGGAATAAATATTCAATACGCGAAGTCAGAAGAAGGCGAATATCATATACCTGGAACAAGATATTATGCGGATGGTTATTGTGAAGAAACAAAAACAATTTATGAATTTCATGGTGATTATTGGCACGGAAATCCTAATAATAAAAAAAATAATATGCACGATATAAATAAAAAAATTGGAAAAAAATTTGGAACTTTATTTATTAATACTTGTATTAGAGAATTTGAATTAACGAAAGGAAGAGGTTATAACTATGTATGTATGTGGGAATCCAATTATAAAAACTAACCAATATATAAATGTTCAAACAAATTAGCAAACAAAAAGAAGCCTTGTTAAAAAAAGATATCAGGTCCATGAAAAAAATTTTTTGTTGTTTTAGATGTTGTTTCCCTTATTGATTGTTAATAAAATTGATTAATTAAATAAACATATAAATAATATATAAACTATGAAAAAAACAGGATTAAAAAGAGAAACAATCGATAAATTTTATACAGCTCATACTATAGTAAATAAATGTATGGCGTTAATAAAAGAAAAAATTAATATACAAGAAACAGATTTATGTATTGAACCAAGTGCTGGTAATGGTTCATTTATTAATAGTATAAAATCATTATTTAATAATTATAAATTTTATGATTTAGAACCAGAAAATGATGAAATAATAAAGAAAGATTATTTAGAATATGATTACAAGACCATAAATAAAGAACCAAATAGTAAAGTGCATATTATAGGTAATCCACCTTTTGGTCGTCAATCTTCTATGGCTATTAAATTTATAAAAAAATCGTGCAAATATGGTGATAGTGTTTCATTTATATTACCTAAAAGTTTTAAAAAAGATAGTTTAAAAAAACGTTGGCCACTAAATTTCCATCTTATATGCGAATATGATTTACCTAAAAATTCATTTATAGTTGATAAAAAAGAATATGATGTACCATGTGTATTCCAAATATGGATTAAAAAAGATGTTGAGCGAATACTCCCTAAAAAACCTATACCTAATAATTATAAATTTGTAAAAAAAACAGATGAACACGATATATCGTTTAGACGTGTAGGCGTGAACGCAGGAGTTATTGATAAAGAAACTGAAAAAAAATCGACTCAATCACACTACTTTATTAAATTTGATATAGAATTAACTGATGAATTATTTAACAAATTAAAAAAAATTAATTATAATTGTAAAAATAATACTTGTGGTCCAAGATCGATATCTAAACCAGAATTAATTAAAGAATTCAACATGGTCTTTTAATGGTATTGTTCCTTTTCTCCACTTCTCATTCTCCAACAATGTTTCACCTTTTACAAATCTTACTTTTATATTTGGAAAATTAATATTTGAAACAATGCAAAATATTAATTTTTTTGTTTTTTTTTCAAATAAAGCCTGGTCAAATTTTCTTCCTTGTCCTAACATATTTGAAGGACAAAATTTGCAACCGCCTTTTGTAAATGTTTTTTCATCATATAAGATTTCGGGACAATTTTTATCTATAAAATCATACTTTTTACATCCTTTTACATGTATTAATGGATAGTTTTCTGCAAGCCAAACTTCAATAAAATGAGAGAATGGTCTACCATCCTTCCATATTTCTTTACAAATTTCATCCGATAAATTACCAAATCTATAGTTTTCAATTGTATGATTAAACGTTTTATTTAATTCTACACTACTCATTTGTTTTGTTTCACCCATAGTTATCTAATATAAAATTTTATATTTAAATTTCAATTTCAATTTTCTAATGAATATTAAATATAATCTGTATATTGTCCGCAACGTAAATGCGGGGGGAAATGCGTATAATGAAATAAACTATCTCTATAATTAAATCCCTGCATCGCACCACAATCTCTACATTTACATAAAACACTAAACGGCTTAGTTATTTCTATTGTGTGTCCTTTGTCAAAACATTCTTTTTTTTTCCATTTAACAGCATATTTAATAATAGTTACTGGGTAATTATATGTTTTCCAAATGACAAAATTTTTACATTTATTTATTTCATCTAATGTCTCTTTAAATTTTTCTCTACTTGTTGAATCAAAACTATATATATAATTAATTAATTCTTGAGGCAAGTTATAGAAACGGTTCATTTTTATTAACATTACAATAATATACAGAAGCATTCAATTTTATAAGCTATTGATTTATAAAAGCATTTTAAAGAAATAAATACATTACTAATTAATTATGTGTAGAGAAAAAGTATCACCAAAGTGTTGTATAGATAATATATTATTAACATTTGTTATTTTGATAATAATGTTATTATATATGTATATTGCATCAAATAATGCCGGATTAATAGCTGTTATAATTGTTATGGCTGTATTTACACTTGTAGTATTTTCAATAAGATTAGAAGAATGTGGTTGTCCCGATTGGATAAAAAATTGTAAAAAAATGTGTAAAAATATATGTAGAGATAGACTTGTAGATGATGATGAGGAAACTAAGGAAAACCATCATTAGTATTTAAAGGTATTACTTTAGTTGATTTTTTATTTGAAGGACTTATTTTAAATTCCGCTCTTATATTTGAAGTAACGACCATAAATAAGAATGATAGTAAAACAGTATATATTGCTACTTCACCTAAAAATTCATACTGTTTATCTCCAGCATTGTAAATATAACCGAACATCGATACTACTGATGCTAAGAAACAAATACACCCAACTGAACCACACGCACACATAGACATAGAATCTCCTGGTGTTTTACCACACATTATTATTTTATTTTAGTAAAAAAATAATATTTTAAATTTATTTCAATTTTCAACTACTTAAGCTGCGATGGGGCGCTGGTCATGGGTCATATCCATAAATCTTGCTCCTGTGAGCTTTTTGCGAGAATAAGTTTTAATAGGACTTGGGTAAATATTTTGATTACGTATGCAATGCATGCACAAAGACATCATAATAATACTATAATTAATAGTTGCATTGGGATCTCCCCTCCAGATTGTGGAATTAACGTATAAAATGATGTTGAGGCGGCGATAACCAGTATAAGTAGTGGTGAGTGCTTGTTGCATGTATTGATGCATATCATTCATTCGATTATAGTAATCTGCATCTCTCCAGTTGTATTCTGTTTGATTTCCATCTTTATCAAAATCTTCTGGATTGTGTTTTGGACAAGCATTTCTACGTCTCCATTCCCAATCCCAAAATGTATATGGAAAAGTTCCTATATCATAATGGTGTCTGTAACGATTTTTTTCACGACCATCACAACAACAAGTTGGACAAGCATGTTCAATTAACTTTAAACTTTCATTAATTTTCTCTCTGTAAGTTGAATCATATTCATAAATATGTTGAATAATATCAGTAGGTAATTTATCCCACAAAGACATTGTAATATATAAAAAATTTAATCTATTATTTACAATTCAATTTTTTATTTTATTGAATTTCCACTCTTATCTTTCTTTTTAATGAAACTTGGTCTGTAAATACATAAATTTTAAATTGTTGTTTTGTTAAATTAATCTTGTCATGTCTGCTTGTAAAACGATTAACCATATTTAATCCGGGTAAATAAACCATATATTGATATAATGCATCATTTCTTACCAATTTATCAAATATATATCCATCATAAATAGTATTTAATGTATCTTCATCATCCATACAAATTTTTAATAAAGAACAATCATTTTGGACACGGCGAATAGAACGCATAGTAGTATTTATATATTCTATACTGGAATCATGTGTCCATCTTTCATAAAATTCCTTAGCTTCAACAGACATTTTATAAAGTCCTAATTTATCCTGAAGTATTATAATATTCAATAAATCAACCAATCTTCTAATTGGACTTGTAATATGAACATATGCATCTAATTCCAACATATCATGTTGTCCAAAATCTTTAGAATATTTACCACCTTGACTATTCCAATGTTTCAAAAATTTCCTGACATCCTTTGGAATATGTTCAGGTGGAGTAAAATTACTACCAAATTGCGCACTACGGAAAATACCAGTTTTCAATCGAATTAATTCTTTTGCAGATATATAATTCATAGTAATCATAAGATAAGCAATAACATCATGACTTGTATCTATCGAATCGACATATTTCTTTTTTCTATTCATCATTTTTATTTGTTCGAATAAAATTTTGTAATCATTATTTGATTCTTGTTCATCTGTATCATATCTTAAATTTCTTTTAACCTTAATAACACAATTATTGAATTCAAAATCTATTATCTTAAACTCTTTAATAGTTAAAGATAATTCTAATGCAAATCTAATATCATTCTCTGTTAAACTACAAAGAGCATCGGATAATACAGTTGGTAACATTGGACGCTTTCTATCAGGTAAATAAATAGTAGAAATTCTATTAGAGAATGAACTCCATAAATCCATAGCATCCATCCAGAAGGATACATTGGAAATATAAATACTGATTCTATGTCCATCTTCTAATTTTTCAATGTCAAAAGCATCATCAAAATCTCTACTTGTTGATGGGTCTATACTCAAAATATTTCTTACATCACGATAATCTTTCAAATCACTTTTTGTTTTAATCATATCAATATATTCATCTTCTGTTTTTTCTTTTAATTTTCGCATAGTTTTTTTTGTAATATTTTGAATAGAAGCATATAAACTTTTACAATATAATTGATATTCATAAAATGAATCAAGCTGATTAACATCACCTAATGTTTGAGTTAAAGAACCAATTGGGTGTTTTCCTTCCCAACTTCTAAACTGAAATACAACATATTTATTTTTAATACTTTTTGAAAACCCTAATTTTATTTTATAAGGAACCAAGAAAATAGGCAATCTCTTATCATCTGGAATGCATTTATAGAGAAATTTATCTTTAATTCTACCATAGGTTTGAGAATTTTCTAATGCTAATACAGCAGGGATTACCTTCATACATCTCGCTGAAGAATGTAATATATTTACATTACCATTTTCATATGTAAATATATCTTGATTAAACATTTTATGGTCAATTGGATTAAATTTATGGGGAATTGGAGCATCTGCTAATGTGTAAGCATTAACTAATCCAAAATCATTTTTTTGTCTTTCAATTATTCTCAACTTATAGGTACAATGCATAATTACTACTATTAATTATTTAGTATTAGTAATTTCAATTTTATATCCATCCTTTATCAATAAGCATATTAAGATATTTTTCATCAAATTCTTTATTGGCTTTGTCCATTATTCTATTTATCTCATTTCTATAAAGTAAATAATCTATAGAAAAATACCATAAAGATATTTGATTTATATCAGGATAACCCTGTGTTGTTATTGGTTGTTCAACTATATCTTTAAATTGTGTATTAAGTATTCTACAATTTATAATTTCTTCATTACGATAATTTAAATAAGTTATAATTGTAATAAGTAATTCATCAGGTAAAATAGTTATCATTATAATATTAATTAATAACTATTTATATTATTTATCTTCAACTTTTGACTCGGGTTCAGATACGGATTTAACAAGAGGTTGTTGTTCTTCCTCAACTTTTTTTGCAATATTCCTTTTAATATTTTGTCCCTGCAACATTGTCAAAAAAAGATGGGGAGATATTGCTAAAACATTCATAAAAGTTCTATATTTAAATGAACAAACACTTGATATTTTTTCATATTCAATACTATACCACCAATAAGCGGGTATATGGATAATTTGACCTTTTTCTAATGTTATATCTAATACCTTTACCTTATTAAAATCTGATTTATATTGACTTTGAACATTCCAGACATTTAATGGTGATATAAATTCAAAATTATCGTAATCCTTAACAGAATATAAATACTTGCCGCTATGAGGAGGTATTAATTTAATATTTATTTTGCCTGATGTAACGTAATAAAAATTTCTATAATTCAAATTATATCTTAATGGTGTTTTTGACCCAACTGAACCTGTCATAAAATCATACTTACATTTACTTACTAAAGGTGGTCTTAAAAATCCATCATTATAACTGTAATTTTTTACTGCTCCTGTTTCTTTTAAAAAATCTTGATTTTTTTCACTAATAAACTTTTCATTTTTATCATCATTAAAAATATTAATTGCCTCTTTTAGTAAAAACGGCAAATATAATTCAGAATTCTCATCTTTATTAGATATATCTCTCATATTAATATCAAATGCTCCATATAAATCATCTAAATTAAGTAAATTACAATTATTTAATAAAGATTCATTATAAAAATCAAAAACAACAGGTTGTCTAATATCACAAATTTCTTCTAATTTCTCCTTTGAAGGTCTTTCTATTGTATAAACTTCCAAATCTTCTCCGGTTTTTAAATGATAGGTAACATGTAAATATAAAAATAATACTACACAAAATATAAATATTGCTACAAAATATTTGATCATTATTATTACTATTTTAGAAAGGAAATTTTAATTTTTTCCGTAATAAATATATATATGTCTAAACACGAAGTTATTGATATAAATGATTTTAAAATTATACTAAATCACAACCCCAAATCCAAAACTACAATGATTGAATCATTTATAAGTAGTGGTTTTATAAATGAAAATAAAGAAAATGCTGGTATTTCGCATTTATTAGAGCATCTTGTATGTGATGGGTGGAAAAAATGTGGTTCAAAAGGATGTCAGGCGTACTGGAAAAAAAGAGGTGTTTTGATGAATGCTAGTACTGGACAAACAACAATTCAATATTATATGCATGGTCTTAAACAATTTAGCACAGAAATGCTCGATTATATTGTCAGCATTAGTATTAATCCCGAATTAACCACTTCAAGAATGAAAAAAGAAATTAAAGCAGTTCAAAATGAATTAATGATTCATTCAAATCACCAAAATATGGGCTTATATAATATATTAAACGGTATGTTATTTAGAATAGAAGGACTAATTTATCAAGATGATATGCCTTTACAACTTAAAAATCTTAAAAAATTTACTATTCCTGAATTGAAATCTTGGTGTAATCGTTTTTACGGTTCCGGAAATATGATTTTTGTTATTTCTGGAAACTTTTCTAAAAAAAAATGTATTAACTTACTAAAAAATAGATTAACTAAAGCCAGACCAATTAAGGTTATTCCAAAATACTCTGATATATTTAAACCTGGTATCGAAGTAAAATATTTTCAAAATAAAAATGTTGATAACACTACATTAGCTTTTGCATTTCATTCACCAATATATCAAAGAGATATGGAAGTATTTTATATTGATTTTTTTAAAGAATTCATTGGAAGTGGTATTACATCTATGCTTATGGAAGAATTAAGAGAAAAAAGACAATGGATATATAATGTTGGACTTGATAATTATACAAATCCTTATGGTACATTTTTAGTTATTGAAATATCCACAAAAAATAAACATATTAAAAATGTTGTCAAACATACATTAAAAATACTGAAAAGATTAGCCTTTGGTAAATTCAAAGAAAGGTATTTAGACCATGTAAAAAAAGCATATATGGTTTCTCATTATGAAACTTGTCAAAATAATAATTTTTTGACAACATTCTATGGAGAACAATATATCAATCAACTATATAATCCAGAAGAAAAACCTTCAATATTATCTTACGATGAAGTTGCTGATAAAATACATAAATTAACTAAATTTAATTTCGTTTCCTTCGTTAGAAAATTACTAATTTTTGCTAATATGAAACTGGCTTATCAAGGAAAAAAAGAAGAAAAAACATTAGATAAACTTGTTTTAAATAATATTTAATTTTTTGTTTTCATAAAATATGGAACTGCATAATATAACAATGCTGTTATAGTTATTATATTTATAACTATATCAGGTCTATACTCAGTCTCAACACCTGTTCCAAAAATTAAATCATAAAAATCAAAACCAAAACTTATATTTGTTAGTGGATCCTTATGATGGTCCTTATGAGTCCAAGATGGAATATAAAGCAAATTTATATTATGAACTGTTACATAAAATAATACCCAAAATATAATTATAACATAATCTACTTTTTGAATAAAATGAATTAAAATTATTAATCCTAATCCCTGAAAAAACGCATTATTTATTGCTTCATACAAAACATTCTCTTTTTTTTTTATTTACTTTAGAATCATGATGTGTTATTCTATGAAAATCCATAAATCTACAAACTTTCTTCATAATCTTATCAGTATATTTATTATGTTTTAAGATATTATCTGTCTTATTATACACATCTGTATAATATATTAAATGTGATATAATATGAACCAAATATCCTGTAAAACTTGCAAATATCAATGTTCCCAATAATACAAATATATTCTTATTAAATCTTTTACTTAAAACATAAAAACATCCTATAAACGTTATATGAATCAAAATATGTTTTTTTAGACATTCTTTTATTGTCTCTTTCTTTTTATTTGATACACATTTATTTTTTTTTTCCTTTTTCTTTTTATTTCTTTTTCTTCTTGTTTTATTTTTCTTTTTTTTCTTGTTCAAAATTATTTCTTTTAAATTCATTAAATATTGTGTATATTTTTATTTTTTTTAAATAAACGTACTAAATATATGAGTGCAGAATCGTTGCCGAGAAATAAAATATTAAGAGACAAATTAATAAACCATTTATTGGATAAATGTGATAAATCTAAAATTAAAAACAGAACATTAGGAGCTTGGGTTAAAGCTTGGCATTATAGTGCTCCTTTCGGAGGATTATTTGCTATTTTTATGTGTAGAAAAATTTTTGCTACTGGAGCATTAATAGGTGTTACTTTAGCTGGTTTTTTTGCTGTTTATTTTAAAGGGTGTTTTCTCAGCCTTTTAGAATATAAACTAACTGGAGATAAAAGTGATAATATTACTAATATATTTTTAGAGGCTTTTAATTATGAAGTCAATAAAAAAAATCAAACTAAACTTACATATTTTGTATTATGCACATATTTACCCCTTGCATATATTATTTATTACCTTAGATTTTACTATAAACCCAAAACTATTGATATTGTTTAATCATCCTGGACCTTGGGAGCTAAGAAGAAACGAATATAATTTGTATCCTCTGAGTCTTCCTCTTCATCTTCTTCATTATTATCCATAAAATTATCTAAACCATACTGAATTTTCATAGGCATTTCTGAACTAAAATGTATCTGAATTTTCTTATTTAGTTTTGAAAAAGCTGTCATCATTACAATAAATCCTCCTGCATATTCTAAACTCAAATCCATATCTTCTTCGGCGGCATACATAATAATATCATCTTCTTTTATCATTGCACTCATTTTCCCATCATCTCCTTTTCCTGTTACTTTAATCGTATCTCCCAATTCGAATAGAATATCTTTTCCAAAAATACTTAACTGATTTACCAACTTTCCAAAATCATCCGACGACATTGCGATATCTGCTGAATACTCCGTATCAGGAATATCAAGAAGATTGCTTTCAATATCCATCAAGGGCAAATGAAATACCTTTACTATTGACGATTCACCATCGTTCGGACATAATGAAATAAACAAATCATCTCTATCTTCTGTATATTGCATTATAATTTTTTGATTTTGCTCCAAACAATTTAATACTTTAGCTAACAATTCACAATTTAAGCCCAATACATATCGTTTATCTGTATCAAATTTATCAAACCAATCATTTTTAAGAATCATTTCATACAAACAACAATGAGAACCATCCATACCCTGAGTATATACTCCATTTTCACTTACAACAAATTCTACATCTTGACTAAAATTTTTTAAATTTTTCATAATAGATGCAAACTGCATTACCTTCGTCGGTTCTGAAAGAGTGATATTCATCTTATAAATAATATAAAATTATTATATTTATATTATTTCAATTTTATATTTCACTCGACTCTTCCTTTTCTTTAATATTCAATGTTACTTTATTCATATCTTCCACTTTCTCAACAGATGATTTCTCTATTTTTTTTGCTACTACACTCACTTTTGGTGTTTCTAATTCATTTATTCTGGATTTTAATGTCTTTATATATTCTTTCATTGATGACATTGTTTGTTGATATGTATCAGTCATCAAATTAATTTTATCTTCTTGAGTTCTTAGTCTTCTCTCTAAATCTGAAATATTCATTACCGCATGGTCTTCTATTATATTTATCTTTTCCTCAAGTCTCATTAATTTTCCATCTTGATTTTTTAAATCTCTTAAAGCTGATAATTGATTTGTATTTACTATTCTATTTTGTACTTGATTATTTACTGAATTACCACGTCTTCTTGAAAATAATGAACCCCCTCCTAACATACCTCTCTGTGGATTATTTGATTGACCCGGTGCACATACTGCACCACCCGGACGAGGACCGCCTCTTCCTGCTACTCTTCTTTCTATTCTATTCATTATAATTTATATGTATAGTATTATTATAAAAAAATAACGTAATTAAACTCTCATTTTCATTTTTAACTGTTTGTGGAATTTATAATTTTTTATTTTAAAATCATTAAATTCATAATCTTCTATATTTTCTTTTTTTTCATTTATATATAATTTGGGGAAATCAAAAGGTTCCTTCACTATTTGTTCCTTTAATACATCGATATGATCGTCATATATATGCATATTTCCTATAAAATGTACGAAATCTCCTGCTTCTAAATCACAATGCTTTGCTAATAAATGGGTTAAAAACGAATAAGATGCTATATTAAAAGGGATTCCTAATCCCATATCACCACTTCTTTGATATAATGAACAACTTAACTTATTTCCTTCTGTTATATGATATTGTGATAACACATGACAAGGTGGTAATGCCATCTCATCTATTTGTTCAGGGTTCCATGCACTCATTATAAGACGACGCGATGTTTCATTGTTTTCTTTACAATATTTAATCTCATCTATTATATTTTGTAATTGGTCTATTCCTTTACCTTTATAATTCGTTTCTGAATTATCGTATTTTGCATTCCAAAATCTCCATTGATGACCATAAACCGGTCCTAAGTCATTTTCTTTTAAATTATATAACCCTCTCGAATCTAAAAACTTGCGTGTTGCATTTCCATTCCAAATTTTTACATTATCTTTTTGTAAATTATCGTTACTTGTATCTCCTTTCACAAACCACAATAACTCCTTTAAACATGTTCTCCATGCCAACTTTTTTGTTGTCATTAATGGAATCGTATTATCTTTTAATGAAAATCTCATCATTCCTCCTATTTCACTATATGTCGTTCCATTTCTGCCTACCTCTTTTACACCATTATCTATGATATTTTTTATTAAGCTTAAATATTGTCTTTCTTGAAAATGTAATACATTTTTAACCAATCTCATATATATATATATTATAATTAATCTATTTTTAATTTCTTTTTATAATTCATATGGACGAAGACAATACAAAAAATGTTAAAAATTCTTTTATAAATCATGTATTTAATTTTGATAACGATACAAAATGCGAATTATTAAATACTGGACAATATGCCCTTTTAGCAATAATTCCTATGGGATTTTATAATTATATTGTTGATTCTGTTATTCCCGAAGTAGATGAAAGTAAAAGTAATTTAGAAATATTAGCCGAAGTTATCGGTCAAGTTTTACTTCTTTTAGCAGGTTTCTTTTTACTTCATCGATTAATCACATATGTTCCTACTTATAGTGGCAGAGCTTTCGGTGAAATGAATATATTTAGCATTATCTTATTACTATTAGCATTAAGCTACGATAGTCATACTAAAATTGGAGAGAAAACTAAGATTTTAATGAATAGATTAAAAGATATTTGGGATGGAAAGAAAAAAGACGATAAGAAGGATGCCAAAAAGAAAGATGGTACAGTTGTTAAAGTAACACAGCCTATATCCGGCGCTGGTATGCCTACTCATTCACCAAGTCGTGCTGATTACTTAGGTGCTCATAATGCTATGTCAAGCCCTACACAAATGTTACCACCGCAAAATCAAGCCACTTCCAATGATATGTATAATGATGCCGGCAGTCAAGGATTACAAGATGCTAATGCTCCTCCTCCTCCTATGGTTCCTATGGCAGCCAATGATGGATACGGCGCATTTGGATCAGCTTTTTAATCTAAACCTAATTTTTTAGGTAATCTTAATGGCTCTGAAAACGGAATTTTAGTTATATCTGGATATGCCTTTACTGATTCTATTGATAATTTATACTTTACCAATAGAGTTGCTGAACATTTCTTAAAACCTGTAGTATTTTTTATATCTTGTTTTGCCAAATTAAGAGCTTCACGGTCTGTTAATTCATTCTCTGAATATACATTTCTTAATCCATTGTACATTCCCCACCATGAACCCGGACAACTATATTTATACATATATGCTTCCATTTAATATAATAATTATTTTTGTTTTTAAATAACCATTTTCAAAGTATTTATTTTTAAAATATAATAATAAAAGATTTACTTATTATTATATAATGAAAATTGCATTCTGTTTTTTAGTTTATGATCAAATTTATAATTTAGATTTATGGAATCATTTTTTCTCTGAAATACCTTCAAATCAATATAGTATTTATATACACTCCAAAAATAAATTTAAATATCAACCACTTTTTGAAAAAAATAATATTTATACGAATGCGGTTGTTACTAATTGGGGAGATATAAGTTTAGTTAACGCTACTCTTTTTCTATTTGATAAAGCCATTAAAGATAATTGTGATTATTTCATATCATTATCCTCTGACATGATACCTTTATGGAATTTTAACTATATAAAAAAAAATTTCGACTCGTCTTTATTCTCTATACAACCTAAAAATTTAACAACTGATTTCCAAAAAAAATTCAACTATATAAGACATAATCTATTAGATGAAAACTTTAAAAATAAAGTTCCTTTTAATATTTTCGAAAAACAAAATATGTTTTTCGGTATTACCAAAAATGATTTATTAGTTATACAAAAAAAAAATTTAACACACCAATTTTCTCGTTTTACCGTTCCAGACGAATATTATTTTATTAATCTATTCACATTTTTAAATTTAAAATATAAAAAAATTAATTTCATTTATGTAAATACCAATCCTGCATACACAAGTGCTATGGATTTTAAATATAAAGATTTAAATATTAAAGAAATTAAAAAAAATAATTATTTATTTTTAAGGAAAATTAAAGATGTTCAAGGGGGAAATTTAACTAATTTTTTATCGAGTGAAATTTAAACCTTCATAATCTATTTTGTAGATGCCATTGCTTCTTTTAATTCTATATATGTAGCTATCTTTCGTTTCAATGCCATTTTCTCTTTTAATATGTTTCCTGTATCTCCTTCACTTATACCTGCCATGATATTCATCCACTCATCCATTAATTGTGGGTCATTCTTATAAGTTGGATTCATCTTCTCCCATTCTGTCAAACTTTTTGGTAGTTTTAACTTCACATCTCTAAGCGTTTCATCTAATTTTTTATTATTTGTATCTTTTGTCCATTCATTATTATCTTTTACATAAAATTGTAAGCGTTTCTTATCACTACAGTGTATTGGTCTCTCTGTCGGTTTTAAATCTCTTAGTTGTTTAGTTATAATATTTGTAACTCCATCAACAAATCCATTGTCTTTTGTATATTCCAAGTCTTCCAATGTAACCTTTATATTTTGAACCCAATCTGTTAAATTTAAAGCATCTTTGCATTGTTCATTTAAGAAAACATTTATAGTCATATTACGATTATTACAATTATTATATACTGTTTGAGATGTACTAATAGCCTTTGTTTCAGCTAATTTTACTATAGCCTTATCTCTATCTTTTTGTGATAATATCATATCTTTCATTATAGATTTTAGTTCTGTTATCTCTGATTTTAAATTCTTTACTTCTTCTTCTTCTTTTTCTTTTTCGTATTTTTGATATTGTTTTTGTTGGAACTTCTCAAAAAGTTGCTTTTCTATATATTTTTTACATGTTTTTCTATGTCTATACAATGCTGGTCTGTGAGAATAACTTTTTTCACAATAATTGCATTCAAATTTTTTTGTTTTGGGCAACTTTGGTATATTTTGGTATATTATACCTGGTTTCTCATCACAATGCTTTTTGGTCTTAAGGTGTTTATTCCAACTACTTTTTTTAGACGTAGAATAGTCACATTTTTTACAATAAAATCTCGAGCAACTATTGGTATCACTCATTTGTATATATCATTATATAAAAAAGTTGCTAAATCATTTTCAAAAATATTTTAAATTTTTCAGTCACAAAAGTTTTTATAACTTATAAATAATTCCCTACAATGTGCTAATAAAACATATTTTTGGGTACTTGAAATTTACAAAACTTATCCTATATTTCAATTTTGGACATTCTGCAAAATGTCCAAAATCGATTTTCGCAAAATAGTTTGTTCAAAAAATTGTTACTGGATAAAAATCTTGTAGGTAGTGACTTTTTGAAATTTATAAAAATAAGAGCATAATGGTTTAAATTTACTTATTTTTAGCAGTTCTTTTTTTTAAGTAAATGAAAAAATATTTAAAAATAAGAGCATAATATATATAATATGAGTGAAGAAAACATAGATGAACTGTTAAATGCTTTAGGAAATGAGACAAATGAATCAATAATGACTTTAAGCAGTAGTAGAATAAAGTCATTGAAAAATGATATGCTTCAGAGATTGGGATTATCTGGAAAAGAATTGAAAGATATGCACAAAAAACTAAAATCATACAGATACTGTAGTGATATGAGTGATATAAATTATGGTTGTTATATTAGATGGATACCGTTAAAAAACCCAGATAAAATTAAATTAACGAATGGTGGGATAATAATTGATATAGACATTATAAATGATTGTGTGCAAATAAGAATAAAAAATAATATGAATAGAATTTTTCAAATAAAATTTGATGAATGTTATATATTTCAAAAACTGACAAATCAGGAAAACATAATTTTAGGTGTATTGAATTATTTGGAAAAATAATAATATCAATATAATTTATGATGACAAAGTGTGCAAAAAATAAAAGTTTAGTATTTGTTTTTGATTTGGATAAAACTATAGGATACTTCACACAAATAGCTATATTTGTGGAAGGAATAGAAAATTATTTAAAGAGAAAATTAAATAAAAAAGAACTGTATAAAATATTTGATATTTTTCCAGAAATATTTAGACCGGATACAATGAGTATTTTCAAATATATAAAAAGTGTGAAATTAAAATTAAAATGTGTAAAAGTGCTTATCTATACTAACAATATGGGACCAAAATCATGGGTTCATGATATAAAAAATTATATAGAATCAAAATTAAAATATAAATTATTTGATAGAACAATAGCAGCTTGGAAAGTAGATAACAAAATTTACGAAAGAAATAGAACAACACATGAAAAAACAGTAAAAGACTTATTGAAGTGTGGAAAAATAAAAAGTACGGCAAATATAGTATTTTTAGACGATATTAATCACCCTTATATGATAGACAAATCTGTAAAATATATAAAAGTAAGAGCATATAAACACGATATAAAATTTGAATTAATGTCTAATAGATTTTTAAAAACACCAATTGGTAAATTAATAAAAAAATCAGAGCACCAAAAATTCAAAAAAAATATGTTAGAATTTTCAAGAGATGACCCTTTAGGGTTTAAATATTCAGTATCAAATATAAGTTCAAGAAAGAATTATAAAAAAGAAATATTAAGTCAACTAAAGTCTTTTGTAAAAGAAAATAAACATAATATTTCTCGAAAAAAAAGAAGAAAAAGAAAAAATCAAACTAAAAAGAAGGGAGGGTTTTTGAGTCATTTTTTATAAAATATCCATCACCGTGACAGTTATCACATAATATGTATTTAGAGTTGAATTGAAATTTTTTATTTTCACATAAATAGCATAAATGATAGCTTAGCTTTAATGTATTATTTTTGCAAAATAATACATTTTTATTTTCGATAAATCCAGTTCCATTACATTTTTTACAAGATGTAGAATTCATATATTTTTAATTTAGAAATTATTTATTTAATTTAATCTTTTCTTTATAAACATTTAAGGTTCTGGCAGAAGCATCAGTAGCTTCTACAAATTTGGGCATCCAAAAATATGGAATAATTTTAGAGCATAAAGGATTAGGGAAGTGAGTAGTAAATATATCTCTATAATAAAGTTGTTCTAATGTTTTTGGGCGATTAAATAAGTATGGATTATAATCTTTAATAATAGTTTCTTCGTCAATACTTTCTAAATGAGCAAATTTGTTAGTTTTAACATAATCCTGAATAACTTGATACCATGATTTATTTTGATTGCTCACACCATCACTAAATGCTTCTTTAGTTCTAAATAATACAGAGTGAGGTAATAATTCTGGGTTAACCTGTTGAACAGCTTCTCTAATAATAAATTTTTCAGGAACCTCAAATTTAGCATGACATCTAAAATCATGACTAATCGATAAATAATATTCTACAAAAGATCTATCCAAATATGGAGTTCTTGCTTCTAATCCATGAGATGAAATACTTCTGTCAGACCGTAAAACATCAAAATAATGAATATCCTTTAATAATCTTCTACATTCTTTATCAAAATCAATAGAATCAGGGGCTTCATGGAAATATAAATATCCTCCCATAACTTCGTCAGCACCATCACCATTAAAAATAACTTTCGCTTTACTTTGTTCTTTTATTTTTTTACAAATTAACCAGTTTCCAACACTTGCTCTAACAGTAGTAGTATCATAACTTTCAATATTATAAATGACATCGGGAATAGCATCTAAAAATTCTTGTTCATCAACTTCAATTGAATGATGAATACTGCCAATATGGTCAGCAACTTGTTGAGCATACATTAAATCCTCACTGCCTTTAAAACCAATACTCCAAGTATGTAAATCTCCTTTATGTATTTTTTTAACAAGAGCGGCAATAAGACTACTATCTAAACCACCAGAAAGTAAACAGGCAATTTCTCTTTCGGTATTTTGAACTCTTTTATAAACAGCTTGATATAATTTTTGATATACATTAGAATAAATATCATTTTTATGAGGAATACTGTACAGTGTAGAAAAACTAATAGGATGGGAAAAAATAAAATCATCGACATATTGAATAGGTTGATTATCCGTATATTCAAATAAAGAGAAATGTCCGGGTTCAAATTGATGAAATTTTTGTTCAAATCGAGTTCCAATATCACATAAAGATTTAATTTCAGATGCAAACAAGTAAGATTTATAATATGTTTCGGCATTTACATAAATATTAAGTGCACTGGCGAATAATGGTCTGACACCAAAAGTATCTCGTGCAACATATACTTTTTTTTCAAAAGTATCAATTAATACAAATGCGAAAACACCATCTAACATTTGAAGAGTTTGTTTCATACCATATCGTTTATATAAATGAATAATAACTTCACAATCAGAACGGCTATTGGGTGTAATATTTAAAATGTCAATTAAACCTTTATGATTATAAATTTCCCCATTACAAACTAAATAAACACCATCAATAAAAAAAGGTTGGTTAGATTTTTTTTCATCAACACCGTTAATAGCCAATCTATGAAAACCAAGATGTGTATTAATTGATGGAATATCTAAAAGTTCGCTATATTCGGGTCCTCTATTTTGTGTTTTCATAAAATTTTCTTTTATATTTGTAAAAGAGTGATATTTACTGTTTAGCAGAGCGAAAATCCCACACATATATAAATAATTTAGAGCAACCTTTTTAACTTATTTGTAGATATAATAAAATAATAATATAATATATATTTAAATATGGGAACGAATTTACACGATGTATATTATTGTCAATTAGATAGAAATCAGGTATTAAGTGATAGAATGTATAAAAGAAATATTCCAAGTGTTCAAATGGGTGCATCATATTTTTCCAGACCAGTAGATACATATGCAACAGTATTTGGAATGGTAGATAACCATAAACAAGCAACAGTAAAAAAGGCAAATTTCAGTCCTTATTCACAGAAATATGTATTTAATCCAGGAAGTACTGCACCATATGATGGATATTCTCGAAATGTAGATACAGAATCAAGGTTACATAATTCTTTTCATCCTTTACAAAAATGTGTTCAAAGTAAATATATACCCGGAACAAATAGTGATATGTTTAATTCGAGTTATTTAGTACCAACAACAAAACCAGTAGAAATGACAAATAATTTATTATTTAAAGAAGAAACATTTTATTCTTTTAATCCTAATGGATGTAATTTAGGTCATAAATTATTTCATAACCATATTAGACAACAAACAAAAGATATAGAACCAGAAAGAGTAGGAAGTCCTGAAAAGAAATAAAGATATATTAATATATGGATATTTCTAAGAATAATCAAATAGATTTATTATATTTGACGAATCCCAAAATCAAATATAATAAAACAAATGAATATACACATACAGTATCTTTAGATGATATAAAATTTTATAGAAAAAGAATATTAATAGATACAAAAGAATATTTAAGAGGAAATAAAATAACGAATGATTTAGATAGCTGTTTTAAAAATTATGCAAAAAATTTAATCGAATATTATAAATTCAATGATAAGAAAGATATAATTCAAGAGGACTATAAAGATATAAAAAAAATGAAAAAAAATGAAAAAAATAAAGGAATATCAAATTTAGAAATAATAAACGAAAATAAAAAACTGATGAAAAAAATAAAAAAAGATAAAAAAAAAATAGAAGATTTTATACCAGTAATAGTAAAGGAAAGAAAAAAAGAAATAATAATAATACCCCAAACAAAGGATATAAATTTGAAAGATCCAAAATACAGATCTAAAAAGAAAAAATCTAAATAATTTATAACTATGTCGCGTAGAACAAAAAGAAAAAGAAAAAAGAGAGTAAAAAGAAAATCAAGAAAAAATAAGACAAACTTATTTAAATCAAAATGTGCCCCCAAAAAAAAAGGAGATATATTACCTTATACTTGCTATACAGTAAAAGGGTTACATAAAATAAAAAATATTTGGAATAAAAAGCATAAAGATAGAAAAATTTTAACAAACAAACCTCGTAATATATGGAGAGCATTACAATATATTTTTAATGAAAGTTGCAATAAAGAATCATGTTGGATAAAACAAAAGTGTATAAGTGAGAATATAGATATAGAAACTAAAGATTATACATTTGCACCCAAAGCACCTGAATCTTGGAAAGAAAATCCAACAGAGTGGTTAACAAGTACAGATATAGTTGAAGTAATGAAACAATATGAGAAAAAACATAGTAATTTTGATTTTATAGGACCATCTCCAATAGATTATGATAAACATTTAGCATATGGGGAATGTGTATGGGAAGAATTATGTGAATTTAGTTTAGAAAAGTCCTTATCCGAAGGAAAAACTCAAATAGGTATAATTTTTAATTTAGATAAACATAATCAAGATGGTTCTCATTGGATAGCAATGTATATAAATACAGATAAAAGACATATATATTTTTTGGATAGTTATGGAGAGAAAATGCCGAGACAAGTTAAAAAATTTAAAACAAAAGTTCAAAAACAATCTTTAAAAATAGGAAATGGAAAAAAATATAAATTATTTGAAAATAAAAAAAGACATCAATACAGTGATAGTGAATGTGGAATGTATAGTTTATATTTTATTATTCAGTTATTAGAAGGAATATCTTTTAATAAATTTGTAAAAATACGAGTAAAGGACGATTATATGATAAAATTGAGAAAAATCTATTTTAATCAATAAAATAATTAAAGTTAATTTATTTATTTTATTTATATGTCAGTTCAATCAGACAATAATAAACAAATGTTATTTGATTTATTAAAATCAATAGGGTCAGATAACAATATGAAAATAAATGATTCTGAGTTATATAATTTTATTAATCAACAATGTAATTATTTTCATATAAATAGAATTGATTTAGGTTATGGTAATGATTTAGAGGGAATGAACAAAAAAGTAGTAGAAGGAGGTTATAATTTTATTATGAGTAACCAAAATAAACCAGAAGTAAAAGTTGAAAATATACAATTATCGACACGTGAAGTATTCAATAAAAATCTTGAAACACAAGAAAATCAATTTAAGAAAATGATAAATCCCCAAAAACCCAAAAAAATAGATTTTAGTGATAAAGGAGAGGATTTACCAATACAAAATTTGGATATAATAATGAATCAAACGTTGGCAGATAGACAAAAGGAATTAGAATCAATAACTCAAAAATATGATGCAGAAGATCAAGAAAAAGCACAAAAATGGTTGAATCGTGAAAATGAAACACCGAAACTAAAAATAGAAAATACTAATATAAAATTAGATAGTACAATAAAAATTAATAAAAAGAAACGAGTAACATTTAATATTAATGACGATGATAGTAAAACGAACAATAATTTAACAAATTTTTTATCAAAATTAAAACAAAAACCGATAGTAAAGAATAATGATATTATTAGTAAATTAGATATAATAATATCAAATCAAAATGAAATTTTAAAATTATTAAAATCATAGTCCAATTTTTTGAAATTTTACCTTATTTCCTTTTCCTAAAATGGTATTGCCAATTTGAATAGCTCTACCAGCTTTATAAGCATCGTAATCATATATTTCCCCAAGAGTTTTATTATCAGGATTATCAGGTTTTATAATATATTTTGTTCCGCCAAGTTTAATAACATTTCCTTTCCAGGATAATTTTTTAGTATTTTGTGCTTGAATTTTATCTTTTTCTTCACTTCCATAATTAGGTTTATAAGAATATGATTCAACTGAAGGAGAACCAAATGAATAACACATTAATCCTTCATTTTTATTAGATTTAGAATGTAATGAACAATCAATAGATGTTTCTTTTATAGCCCTTAAAATCGAATCATTAGTAGTTTTTTTTATGTTTGAAATTTCGTATAATGTTTGGTCACTTGTAAATATAATTTGTTTATTAATTTTACTTCTATCAGCCATAGATGTTTTTAATGAGGTGGAAATAAGTGCTTCTCTATCTTCTTTTTTTTCTGCGGCAGGGTCACCCTTTAAATGAGAATCTTTAAATTTCATTAAATACATGAAAACTTCAACGGTTCTTAATTCAACTGGTAAATCTTTATGACTACAAATTCTCCGTGCTCTTCCAATAACTTGGTCTGTTCTTACGGGATGCCAATATGGTTCCATAATATGAACATAACGTGTATTTTTTAATGTAATTCCTTCACTTCCACTACTTGTAATCATTAAAATTGTGATAATTTCACCCAAATTATTATTTACATTTTTTTCTCTTAATTGACTTGAAAGAGAACTTGGAATTTTATCCCAATCTCCATTGAAAACATTTCTTATTATTTCTTTTTCCTCAACAGTTTCAGTACCTGTATATAATGCAAATGAAGGTTTAGCTAATTCTTCAGCAGTCATATCTAATTGCCAGGGTCCTCTTTTATTAGTAATTTTAAATTGTGAAAATCCATTATGTTTTAAAATTAAAGTAATAATTCCAATTCCTTCAATAGTTCTAAATTGTGAGTATATTAAATGAAGACCAATGTTTTTTTTATCTTTTAAATTCTTTAATAGTTGTAGAAATTTAGGACTATAATCTTTTAATCCGGTAACAGATAGAAATTCATCTCCGTGTAATTCAAGTAATTTTAAAGCCTTATCAATTCTACCCCTGTAACTTGTATCAGTTTGTTCTCTTTGTTGTTGTTCGATAGTATCAATATCTTCTTGTGAATATAATCCGTCAATATTATCGAGTTTATCGGAAACAGATGTTGCGTCTAATATATCTTCATCTGTTTTATTATCAATAACAACTTTGGTATTATCTTCCAAATTAGTTTCTATTTTGGGCATAGGTCTTATTAATAAATGTTCTTTCTGAGTTTTATCCATAACCAATTTATTTGGAAACACAAAATTACAGAAAGCTCTTGAAAAAATTCTATAAGTAGAAGTAGTATCAGCATAAATACCTTCTTGTTGTTTTAATTTTTTTTTAGCATTTCTTTTTTCTTCTTTTCTTTCAGCAGCTCTTGCACGTTCATAAATTCCTAATTGATGAGGACTCATATCTATTTGATAAACCTTAGGTATTCCATCATATCTTGGTAATAATGATTCACTGGCACTTCTAAAATAAGATGTTAGACCCAATATGCGTTTTTTAAATAAATTTATTTCTTTCATTTCGCCGTTCTGAGGATTTATAAACATATTTTTAAAAATTTCCATAGAATCAGGTAGAACTTTATGATTTTCTATTTTGCTTTGTTGTTTAACAACTTCAATATTGTTTTCTCTTAATTTTCTTATTACAAAATTATGAAAATATTTGTCGCTTTTTTGACCCTTCTCTCCAATAGCAACTCCTGCATATATTTTATTTTTTTTAGACATTTTTTTTTTATTTATAAATCCAAATGGGTTACGAGTAATAACGAGTGTTGTTTTAGAAGCACTATATTCAATATAATTAGCTAATTTATTTTTTTCTTTAAAAATACCTAATATTTTTTTACTATTAATTTTTCCAGTGCTTTTACTTGTGTCTAATTTAAAGTAATATGTTTTAATATAACCTCTTAACATATTAAACAAAACAGCAATTTCATTTGGGTAATTAATAATAGGAGTCCCAGTTAAAAATACAACTCTACAATTGGTAGCACTTAAAATATATTCATACAATCTTATGGAAAGGGTTTTTTTTTTAGTTTTTAATTTATTAACAATTCTACTAACAAAATTATGTGCTTCATCAATAATAATAACTTTATTATCAAAAGGATTAATTGTAGTATTGATGGGTTTATCTTTATTTTTAGATTCACCCCCCTCTTCATCTTGGTCTTCCACATCTTCTTCCTCTTCAATACCTCCAG
>MDSX01027535.1_pt1 | contig 27679 bp, 50 predicted proteins | sample 811141 | NCBI WGS metagenome assembly MDSX01 (sample SAMN05326642, study PRJNA326480) | marine metagenome | isolation source: seawater | place: Atlantic Ocean: South East | collected 2010
CTTTTAATGCTCTTTCTATTTTATTATCTTTGATTTTTATTTTTAACATGATATTATTTTTTAAATAAATATGCATTTAAGGTAAAATATAATATTTATTACTATAATAGTAAATGATAGTGGTTTTAAATTTTAAAAATATACTTACTGAAGATAGTTTCCCTAGTATGGTAGGTGATAAACTTAACCCTAGAGAAGAAAAAGTTCTAAAAATTATTCATGATAATATTTTAGTCCCTTATTATAGTATTGAATTTAATTTACCTACTGAGATAGTTGACTTAACAGAATTTATTCCTTTATTTGTAGAAATATATGAGTTCTTAAAAAATGTGATGATGTTTGATAATGAAACAACTTCACATTTATTCTATTTATTTGTTTTAAATTATAATAAAGAGGGTGAGTATAAAGACATTGAAAATGTTAGGGTTGGGTTGACACATGAAGAACAAATGGAAATGTTTGGAGAAAAAGTGATGTTTTTATCGGAACATTTTGGAACTTTACCATTTTTAATTGATCGTATGGAATATAATACTTACGGTATACCAACATACAATATTACTACAATAGATGAGACTTATGCTTTAGGTAATCAAAAACAGGTAGATGAGGCGGCAAAAATTTATATTGACGATAGATGGTATAGTGAAGAAGATGTATTCTACACCTTTGGTATTGAAACATATCTATCATATTGTTCTGTTGGTGATACAGATAAGAGAATGATATCAGGTGAAGAATCTAATCATTATGTATCTGATATGTCAGATGAAGAAATTATAGACTTTCTTTCCCATAATGGGTCTAGAGTTAACTATGAATTAGTGAAGGAATATAAAGAAATGGAAGAAGAATGGGGTGAATTGCCATCCTCAGAAGACGGTGAACAATATAAAATTAGGATGAGTGAAATTGTTGAGGAGGGTAGAGAAAATGTGAGAGAGATAATTTATGATGATACATACAATAGATTGGAAAACTATTTAACAGAATATTTAGAAGAACTAGATTACGTAAGTGGTCATCGAGATGCTTTTAAAAATTTACCCCATTGGGTAATATTTTCTTGGGAAGAATTTAATGATGATGAATTTGATAATTTTGATATTTGGCATTTATCACCATATGAAAACGTTGATGAAGCTTATTTAGATAATGGTGATATTTATTATATAATAGAAGTAGACTATTAGGATGAAACTATATAAAATTATACAAGAACAAGAGGAAGAAGAAACCCCTAAAAAGATTAGGGAAATAACCCCATTCCATAAAAAGATGTTGAATGCTTTATCTAGAATGGGTGTGGATGATCATAGTTATCCGGATATTTGGCGTGAGGTTAGGGATGTTTTTCAGATTGATGATGATGATTTGGCACAAGAAATAAGTTTTTTATATTACGAGTTTAGTGGTCAAGTATTCGATGAAGACGAAAAAGATGGTTATAAAGATTTACCATTAGATGCGTTATCTGAATTTAACGAAATTGGAGATTTCCCAGATAAGGAAATAGCGTTATCAAATGAATTAGGTATACCACCTTTTCTATTAGAAGAAGATGGTTGGGATAGTTATGGTTTAGAAGTGTATGAGGATTTAACTGATGGTTCTAAATATTCGGTAGGTACTGATGACGAAGCTAATGAAGCTATGGTTGAATGGGCTGAAGAATATTATAATAATGAGGGTATAGAATATATGGATAGGTATTATTTGGATGATTTTATAGAGTTGAATGATATTAGTACTTTTGTAGATGAAGAAGTAGATTATCGTTTAGGTGATATGAGTGTCAATGATATCATTGAAGGTGCTGGATACGATAAAGATGATATGGAGAATAAAAAAGAATTGTTATCGTCTAAAGCTGAAGAACTCAGTGATGATATGGAAACTATTTTAAACGAAGTAGAAGAATTACAGGTAGAATTGGATGATATGGAGGCGGAAGATGAAGACGCTTATGAAACAAGTGAATATCAAGATATAGTTGATCAACAAGATGAATTAAAAGAACAGTGGGAAGGGAAAGAATCTGAAATAGATGATTTAGAATCACAGATCAGTGATTTGGAATATGAAATTGAAAATGTTTTAGATACTGCCAGAGAAGAACTTAGAGATGAAATGGAGTCAGATTTAACTAGTGACATTGAAAGTGAGGGTGTAGACTATTTCATTAATAATTTAGGATATAGTTTAACGGATGCTATTGATACTTTTTGTTATTTCGATGAGTCAGGTTTTATCACATCTTTAGCTGAAAATGAGGAACGAGGACTTATGGCTTTTCATGATCATGTGGAAATGTACTCACAAGTGAATGGTATCGATTATTATATGTATAGGATAGAGTAAATAAAAAAATATGAAAATAAAACTAACAGAAAAACAATACCAAAAACTATTAAATGAAATGAGATTTGATGGTAAATCTACTGGTTTATTCAGTAGTGAAGAACCTCAACCAATTAATGAGTTTGGTGAAAAATTTAAAGAGGGATGGTCAAAATTTATATCTGCTGCTAAAAGAGAAGGTAAAGAAACTGCAATTGCTGCGGAGATTCTAAAAAGAATGGTTACCGGAAAAGAAGTCTCTAATAATGAAAAAAAATTCCTTAAAAATCAATCAATAGATTTATTAAAAATAGTTGGAGTAGTAGGTTTAGGTGCAGTATCCTCAGTTATACCAGTGGCTTTAGAAAAAATGTTAAATAAAAAGAACATTTCCATAATGCCCACCAAACAAGACATACCTAACGAAGATCCAGAAACGGGTGAGGATTTAACTGAAGGTAGAAAAAAGAAAAAAAAATCTAAAAAGAAAAAGAGTACTACTCTTTGCGCTAGGGGTAAGAATGCTGCCAAAGCTAAGTATGATGTTTATCCATCTGCTTATGCTAATGGATACGCAGTACAAGTGTGTAAAGGTAAGATAAAAGGTTTAGACGGCACTAAAAAATGTAGTGGTAGTTATTGTAGTGGTAAAAAGAATGAATCTTGGTCACCTGAATTGGAACAAGATTTAGAATCTTTTCACGATATAAAAATACATGAGGATTTAGCCACTTGGTTTGGGACTAAGAAAAAGAAAAAAGGTTCTAAACAACCACAAGGACCTTGGGTAAATATCTGTAAAAAGAAAAAGGGTGGTGGTCACCCAGCTTGTGGGAGAGATGATTCTGATAAAGGTGGTTATCCCGTTTGTAGGTCAACAGGTGCTGCTGGAAGAATGGAACCAGAAGAAAAACGATCAGCGTGTAGACGTAAAAGAGATAAAGAAAAAAATGATGGTAAATCAGGTAAGGGACAATCTCCCAGTCCAATTAAAGTAAAAGGGTATAAACCAAAAAAGAGAAAATCTAAAAAGAATGAATCTGTGAACATCAATAGAATGATGATTACTGAAAATAGAACTATTATAAGTGAAGGGTTAAGATATCATTTAGATAATCAGTTACCTTTGGTTGAGAACATTTATAGGTATGGTAGTGAGTCTTATTTTAATTTAATTGATGAAGTTAGAAAACTTCATACCGAAGGTAAAGTTGATTTATCTTATTTAGATGAAGAATTGATTAAAACTGATGTTGGTGAGAAAACAATATTCGAAGGTAAGGAAGTTCGGTTAAACTTCCCAATGGAAGAGGTTATACTTTATGAAGCTGAACACAATGGAAGAGAAGTGTCACTAAACTCACCAAAGAAAACAGGTTCTAAAAATTATGTTTATGTTACTGGTTGTCTAAAAGATAAAAGTAAGGTTAAGAAAATTACTTATGGTTCGGCAATGAAGGATAAACTTAAAGATTCAGACAGAAGAAAATCATTTGCAGCTAGACATGGTTGCGAAGGTTTATCATTGAAAGATAAATGTACGAAGAAATATTGGGCATGTAGAAAACCAAAAGACTTTGCCGGAATAAACTCTTGGTGGTAGTAAAAAACAAAAGTTATGGAAAATTTAATTAAAAAAATATTAAAAGAAGATTTAGGGTATTGGGGTGTCGAAGACAATAAAATGGGTCCTAAGTTAGATGAAGATTCTAAGGGTGAAAATTATATGTTTTTTAGTAATCTCAAACAAATGAGAAGACAATTAGATATTATGATTAATGAGTTTGATTTTAATATGGTTAACAACACATTAAACAATGGGCATGATTGGGCTGACGATAAAATAAGTGAATCTAAAACAAACATTGATAGTGTATTTGATTTCTTTATGAATAATTTAAAAGATGAAGATGGTGAATATAAAGATGATTATGACGATACAGAAGATTATTATAACACTCACGATAAGTATGGTAGCCGTTTTAATCCATACCCAAAGTAATAAAAAATAAAAGATATGGGAAGATTAGATAGAAAGAAAAGATTAATTATTGAAAGATCTAACAAAAGAATGTTAGGTGAAGCTGAGATGAGTTGTCCTGAAGCGACAAAAGATAGTAACTTAAATAGTAAGAATAAAAATAAGATTGCGGAAAATAATCAGTATGGTTTACCCACAGAGGGTGCAAAAGAAAAGGGGCAAAGTTGTGGTAACTGTGTTGCTTTCGACACTTCAGAAAGAATGAAAGATTGTATGGACAATCAGACTGGAGAAGTTGGGTACTGTTGGATGCATCACTTTATGTGTTCAACTAAAAAATGGTGTGACACTTGGGTAGAGGGTGGACCTATAACTTCCGATAAAGAGTCTTATGATAAACAAGCGGGGTAAAATGGAATGTGGTAATTGTAGTTGGAGTTGGGATTTAGAATCTGATGACGATAAACCATATCTATGCCACAAATGTGGGTATGATTCTAAATTAGGTGATTTTGATATGGAGTCACTACATCAATGGGAAAAAGATAATAATCACCCATTCGATGAATACATAGAAGAAGGGTACCACATTAGAACATTCTCAAAAGATGTAGATGATATGGAACTAGTGTGGCACAGAGACAGAGAAGATAGAGTAGTAGAATCTGTAGATGAAACCGATTGGATGATACAGATAGATAATGAGATACCAAAGGTATTATCAGAAAAAACATTTATACCTAAAGGTGTTTACCATAGGGTAATAAAAGGAACTGATGATCTAACAGTAAGAGTGAAAAAACTGGTATAATGAAATTTAGGGATATATTAAACGAAGAAAACGTAACTGTTAAGTTAAATAGATTTGAAATGAGGTCTTTGGGGTATATGTGCGAAGAACAATTAAACCCTAAAAATATTGATGATCTTTACAACTTTATAAAAGAAAATTTATTTTTAAAAAATGAGGAAGAAATAGTTAAGTTAATTAAGTTATATAGTCACTTATTTTCTACTGAAGATGTTGAAAGTGGTGTGTGTAATAATATTAAAGATACGATAGACTTACCTAATGATAATTATGACATCGAACCTTTAATATTATCACAGTTCTTAGGTGTTGACCCCTTTTTATTTGAAGAAGTTGACTATGGTGGTGATGGTTATTTACCCGAATATAGAAGTATATTAGATGATATATATTATTCGGTTGGTAATTATCGTGTGTCTAGAATGGCTGCGAGACAACGGATTCGTGATATCATAGAAAGTGAAGGGTATTCTTATTTTAATAATGATGATTTATTAGAAGATTATATTGAAGTTGATGATAGATCAGCTAGGTATGATGCTGAGGAACGAGCAAAAAACGATACACTTCATTATGAAGAAGAAGAGTTAAGGGAAATGGTTTATGTTGCTGATGAATATGAATCATTATCTGATTATAGAGAATACGAAAAAGAAGAAAGGAAATTAAAAATTAGTGAATATAAAATAGTTAAATTTAAATTGGAGAAATTAGAAAAGGAAAAAAAGATAATTGAACGGGAGATTGAAACGTTAGGGTATTCATTAGATTATGATTATGATGATGATGATGGTTATAATGAAATGTACGACATAGACATAGGAGAAATGTCAGATAGTTTAAATGAGTTAGATACTATTATATATGAAAACCTTTCTTATCTTAATCAGTTAGAAAGTGAAATAGGTTCCATAGAAAAAAATATTGAGGAGACAAGTAAATTAATGAGAAATTTCGAAGGTGAAGAATTAGTTGAATTGGCTATCGAAAGTCTTAGTGAAGACTATTTAACAGAATATACGAATGACCCTATGTCGTATATAGAATCATCTGGTTTATCCATAGAAGAAGCGGAAGGTGAAGGTATGATTACAATTGATGAAGAAGATGTGATAACAGGTTTTATAAATAGAGAAGGTGTAGATTGTATTTTAGGTGGATGTTATGGTTATACATTAGATTTTAAGGGTGAGTCATACAATATATTTAGGGTATAATAATTGACTTTTTATTAGTAATTGACTATATTTGTTTAAAAAAATAAATGAATAAGAAAGAAAGAGTACATCACCCCACCCATTATAATAGAGGTGTAGAAATGTGGGACTACGCTCATTCCCATAACTTAGATTTTTTTGAGGGTAACATTGTTAAATATATTACAAGATGGAAAGATAAAAACGGTATAGAAGATTTAAAAAAAGCTAAAAACTATCTAGATAAATTAATCGAACTCAATGAAAGTAATAATAGCGGGAAGTAGAGATTTTAATGATTATACTTCATTAAAAAATAAAATGGATATCATTTTAAAAAATCAGAAAGACGTAACAATTATTTCAGGAACTGCCAGAGGTGCGGATAAACTTGGGGAAAGGTATGCCGGAGAAAACCATCATAAAGTGGAAAAATACGTACCTATGTGGGATATATACGGCAAAAAAGCTGGTTATATGAGAAATGAAGAGATGGCTAAAGTTGCAGATGCTTTAGTTGTTTTTTGGGATGGTAAGAGTAAAGGTACCAAACACATGATAGACATTGGTAAAAAATTTAAACTTAAAATTAGGGTTATTAAATTTTAAAACATTTTTCTACATATTTAAATGTATGGAAAAATATGTAATAGATGAAATTTTAGAGGTTTTATGTGACACAGATAAAATTTTAACAGTTAAGTTTAAAATAGGTGAGGATGATATTACAACTCATAGGGAAATAGTAGATAGTGAATATTACTCATGGTGTGAAGAGAACTACTTCAACGAAAATGAAATGGATGATGAGTTGGATGAGTATGAGGAAGAAGGGTATTACGGTTTTAGGTTTGATATGGGTATATGGGAAAGTAAATATAGTGATTCTGATTTAGTGATGGAATACATTTATGAAACTTATCCCTATCTAAGTGATTTACCTAATAATAAGAACTAATGGTTATTTAACCAAATTCACCTCTATTGATACTCCGTTATCTTTACCCCATTCTTCGAAAGAAGTGGCGTGTGGTTCTCTATCCTCCCACATCTCTATAGAAGATACGTTAGGGTATTTATTTAATAAACTGATAATAGTGTGTAATTTACTACCTAAAGTGTCTCCAGTCTCCTTATAATGGTACTCATCAAAAACAATGTTATGTGTCATCAGTAGTTCTATTACTTGATCGTGATGGTGAGGTAATCTACCAGTTAACATTATAACCAATGTATTTGGATCACCCATTTCCTTTAAATAATCAGTAACCGTACTTTCTATTGGTTCGATATTAAAAACAGCGTCATCCAGAGATTCTGGTTTACTCCACCACCCTATGTGTGGGTAATCTTTATCATAAAAATTTTCCCACTCTTTTTTTCCATCTTCTGGGTGTGGTGTTCTCATTAATGTACCATCGAAATCAAATATAGATATCTTAGTAATCTCTTCTACAGATTCTTTTAACAATCTTTTACTATATTTAACACTTTCATTCAAATCTAATACACCACCTAAAGCCCAATCAGATAAATTTTCTAATGGTATAATATGTACCCTATCTTTATAACGTATTTTTATTTTATCGTTTTTATAATCTACATCTCCATCATTAAACCATGTGTTACCATCTTTTGATATCCTCCTACTATAGGATGTTTTAAACCCTAAATCTTTAAATATTTTTTCCCACTTTTCTCTTTTAATGAGTAATTTAACTAAATCGATATCACCATCTTCAGTAATTTTACCTATTACTCTTTCGATAGAATCATTTAAATCACTTATAATAGTTTCACTACCTTCATCATCTAACCATGTGTCGTGATAAGAATCCTCAAGATTAATTTCAGGTTGAACTTCGATATCTTTTAAATCGGAAAAGTTAACCATTTCATTATCTTTTATAAAATATAATAAATCATCATATCCGATAGAGATACACATATCCGACTCATAACAAGTACAATTACTAGTAGGTTGATACTTCGCTTCATCATTGTAAATTTCCCTAACAGAGTCTTGTCTACTTCTACTAACTTCCATAGATAAGGAATTAAGATATACATCACCTATATCTTCATAATAGTTAGTTGGTAAATATTTTTCTAAAAAAGTATTAATTTCTCCTTCGTTCGGTTGTCTTTCTTTACCTGGATAATCAGAAACACCGGATAATAAAGAGATAGTTTTCAAATGATCGATAGTCTCATCGTTAAACGATATATAATTTAATTCATCGTGATCCATTTCATCGTAATAACTTCCATATGGGTCGAAGGATTCGTGATATCTATATAGCGAATATTCGTCTAAACCAGAAAAGTGTTCTTCCCATTCTTCTCTACTTAGGTTTAATTCTACACCATAGTTATTCCAGTGTAAGGATGGTACGGCACAACCCCAATGAAACCAATCACCATATAATTTTTCTAATAGTTCTTCATCTATATTATCAAAGTACTCAACCCTTTCAGGTTTTATTAAAACACTCATTTTAGTCGTGAATTTTATTAATGGGGTATCTGCTCTATCAATATCCATTTCTGAATACTCAACGCCTTCTACTTTTTGGTTAAAGTACCACAATCTATATAAATCAATAGACTCACTATCTGAAATTCTTAATGAAGAAAGAATCTTCATTGCCTCATCCTTCCTAAGTCGATTCCCAACTTCCACATCTAAAAGTTCTAATACATTAATCTCAAACTTATTTAATTTATCCATAATATATAAATATAATTAATAAATATTAAAAAAAAACGTTTAAAATTTTTTTTAATGGAAATAAATTACTATATTTGTATAAATTAAAAAAAAACAATTATGGAATATTTAAATTTAAATCAAATCGAACAAAGTTGTCCTTCAGCTTTAACACAAGAACAATCTTCAAGTTTATCACACATTTATAGGTTTATACCTACAACCGAAGTGATGGATATTTTAGGGGAACAAGGTTGGTTACCGACACAAGCGGTACAAACCAAAAGTAGAAAAGGTTACGAAGATAAACAACCTTATAAAAAACATATGATAAGGTTTCGTAATCAGAATAATCAATTAATATCTAAGGAGATGGGTGACACTCACCCAGAGATAGTTTTAACTAATTCTCACGATGGGACATCTTCCTTTAAGTTTCACGTAGGTCTTTTTAGGTTAGTTTGTAGTAATGGTTTAGTGGTTGCAGATAAAACCTTTGATCAGTTTAGAGTGATGCATAAAGGATTCCAAAAAAATGATATACTTAATGTCATTTCTATGACTACGGAAAGAATCCCTACTATTGTGGGTAACGTTCAAAATATGATGTCTAAAGAACTCACTAAAGGGCAACAGTATGATTTCGCTAAAATAGCTGCTGAACAAAGATGGGGTGAAGATAAAATGGTTGACGTTAATCAGATGTTAAGAATTCGTAGAACAGAAGATTCTGGTAATGACTTATGGAGTGTGTTTAACAGAGTACAAGAAAATATGTTACAGGGTGGTATACTAACTGTAACACCTAAGTCAAATGGTAAAGTTCGTAACTCTAGAAGTAGAGCTATTCGTTCCATAGATCAAAACTTAACGGTTAATAAAATGTTATGGGACATAACAGAAAATATGGTATAATTAACAGATAATGACTACTATATAAAAAAAAGGGTTTAAACCCTTTTTTTTATGCTCATAAATCTATGACATTTACAATGTTTCTTATATTTATTAATAAACAAAAGTGATGATAGAAATAACGATTGCGTTTTTAACTGGTGTTTTAGGTCCAGTTTTATTATTATATATTAAACATATATTGAATAAAAAAAAGAAAACTGATATTGTTGCTGAAGCTTTAGAAATGGGTGAAGTTGTCAGTAATAAAATTGAAGACATTAAAAACGGTATCAAAGCTGATAGAGTATGGGTTACACAGTTTCACAATGGTGGGCATTTTTACCCAACAGGAAAATCAATAACTAAGTTTTCTGTAATATATGAATCAGTAAATCTAGGGGTAGACTCAATACAAAGTAATTTTCAGAATATACCGGTTAATTTATTTTCAAAATCTTTAAACGAGTTAGCTAAAAATGATTTGATAGAGATACCTGACTATAAAGATGTTGAGGTTGCTACTTACGGTTTAAGATACGCTGCTGAAGAGACAGGTTGTAAGTCTGGGTATCTATTTGCTATTAAATCAATAGAAGGTAAATTTATTGGTGTGTTAGGTTTAGATTATACTAAAAAGAAAGTTAAGTTAGATCATGACACTACTAATGGTGTGATGGTAGACGTTTCCTCTATTGGTGGTGTTCTTATGAATCATTTACAAGATTAATCAACAGATATATTTGGTTGTTACAATTATTTTTATTATATTCGTATTCAAATAAAAAATGAATAACTATGAATATATTTGTATTAGATCAAGATCCTAAAGTGTGTGCTAAATACCACAATAATAAACACGTTGTTAAAATGATATTGGAAACAGCTCAACTTTTATGTGGTGTTCACCACATGACCGGACAAGTTACCGAACAAGTACCGTATAAGTTATCTCATAAAAATCATCCTTGTTCAATATGGGCTAGAGAATGTATAGAAAATTATGTTTGGTTATGTGATTTAGGTATGGAACTATGTTTAGAATATACATATCGATATGGTAAAACACATAAATCACAAGCTATTTTAGAATGGTGTATAACTAATTTACCGGATGTACCGGAGATAGGTTATATGACAGAACACCCAAAAGCGATGCCTGATGAATGTAAAACAGATGATGTGGTTGAATCGTATAGAAGATATTATATGATGGAAAAGAAAAGTTTTTGTGTGTGGAAAGGTAGATCAATTCCGGAATGGTATATACCTAACCAGTTACAACTTTCTTATTAAAAAATATTATCTTCTAGAATGTAGTCGTTTTCTATTTTATAATAATTACTTTCTCTACCACCTTCATTGTCTTTTGTGGAAATTAATATTTGCCAATCGTTTTTAGATTGATTGACTAAGTAAAATTTATTAAAATCTTCACCGTACTTTACTTTTAAAATTGATTGAAGTTCTAAAATAACTCCGTCTATGTCTCTGTTTACATCCATAATAACTTTTATTTTATTATATATATCACCACAAATTATAATAATTAAAAATAATGTTGATTTTTTAAAAAAAAAATAGTAATATTGTACTATTATGGGAAATGAGGCAATAAAAAAAGCGTTATTAAAATATTTAATGAGTGAAAATAATTTAGAAAAAAATAGTATCGCTAATTTAAAACTAGAAGTTGACGATATTAAGTCTTTGAGGTCAGTTGTTGACAACAGTATAATGAAAACCAAAATTAGTGTCATTAACAGTAGTACACACCTATTAGTTGATAAGATACATAGAGACGATAAAGAAGGTGTTCTTCAGATTTTGAAAAACACTAAGGATAAAACAGTGTTTTACGATTTTGTAGAATCTATGAATGATTTATTAGTGAATTATTATAAGTATGAAGAAAATTATAATAATGAGTCACCTGAGTTGTTGGATCTTAAAGAGACATTTGTATTAAATGATCATCAACTAAGTGAGTTAATCACTGAAATGGATTTAGATAATAGATAATTATTTACACATTAAAGGCTTTATATGAATTCCTTATGTAAAGGTAGTATTTATTATTAATTATATAATTAATAATATTAGTTTAAAATGGAAAGACAATTTTTTTTTAATGACGACGACGAAGAAAGAGAATTTTTATTAGATAATAAAAATCTTATTTGTGAACTAATTGTAACCGCAATTAGGAAAAGTTTTAATGAAGATAAAGATGAAATGGAGGTGTTTACATCGATTAACTCAAACAGAGACTATATAATGACAACACAAGTTCAAAGAGATGATTGGGGAGAAAGTTTAGAAAAGTGTTTAGGATATTTTTTAGGGGAAGAAAATTATGAATGGTGTGATACAATTAAAAAACTAAAAAAAGATATTGGAAATGGAGATACTGAAACAGATTGAGTCTAAAAATAAAGCTATCAGAGTTATTAATAGTTGCGTAACAGATGAACAATTTAATTCTGCGTTGAATTATATTGAATTATATTATAAAAGGTTTGAAGATTTTATTGGATATAATGAATTAAAAAAGAATTTAGAAAGACAAAAATAATATGTTAATAACTATTTTACTTATATTGATGATATTGTTATTACTTCAAATATGTTTTGCGCTTACAAATATTAAAATAGAAATGAGGTATAATAATATTTTATTTGAAGAACAAAATGAAAAATTAGATCAAAAAAAAGAAGATGAGTGACTTAGAAATAGGGATATATTTCGGTATGATGATGGGATTTTGTGTAGGTAACATATTTCAAAAACAAATTCAAAAATATAAACAAAAATGACTGAAGAAGAATTACTAGAGAAACTTTATGAGTGTCAAGATGGGATGGAAGAACTGTTAGACAAAGGTATAGAAGATAAACATTACTTTTTAATGGAGATATTGATAAAAAGGTTAGAGGATCATCTCGCAATTAAAAATGGGATTATATAATAATAATAATTAAATAAAAAAATAAATGGACTACGGAAAAGAATTTGAAAAGTACGCTATGAGCGATCATAATATCAGCTCAATGAAAATGAGTTATATTAAACAACAATTAGAAAACTCGATGACTCCCTATATATTAGAGGAGAGAGAAATGAGGGCAACTCAGATAGATATTTTTTCTAGATTAATGGCAGATAGACTTCTTTGGGTTGCTGGTCCAGTAAATGACCAAATGTCCACTATTGTTCAAGCACAACTGATGTTTCTTAGTAATACAAGTGCTGATGATATTACAATGCATATAGATTCTCCAGGTGGTTCAGTAAAGTCAGGATTATCTATGGTTGATGTTATGGAATATATATCTTGTGATATCGTAACGGTAAACACAGGTATTGCAGCATCGATGGGTTCTGTATTATTAGGTGCAGGGACTAAAGGTAAGAGGTCATCACTTAGACACTCTACAACTATGTTACACCAATCTTCAGGTGGTTTTAGAGGTAATATTCAAGATGCTGAGATAGATTGGAAAGAGTGGAAAAAAATTAATGAAGAATTATTTGTTTTACTGGGTAGTTATTGTGGTAAAACCACCAAACAAGTAAAAGAAGACGCTTCTAGGGATTTTTGGTTGAGTGCTAAGGAAGCCGTAAAATACGGTATAATAGATGAAGTTATTAAACCACAGGTTAAACAAAACAAATAATAAAGTGAATAATTTAGATTTACAATATCAAAACCTACTTCAAGACATCCTTAATAACGGAAAATTAAAAGAGGATAGAACTGGTACAGGTACTATCTCAGTGTTTGGTAGACAAATTCGACATGATATGTCTGAAGGATTTCCTCTATTAACAACAAAGAAAATGTATTGGAAAGGTATTGTAACTGAATTATTGTGGTTCTTACGTGGTGATACAAATATTAAATATCTTGTTGAAAATGGTAATAATATTTGGAATGGTGATGCGTATAAGAGATATAAAGTATGGGCTGATGATTTATCTAAAACACATAAGTATTTACCTTACACAAAAGAACAATTTATTGAGAAAATCAAAACAGATGATGAGTTCGCAAATAAGTGGGGTGATTTAGGTCCTGTATATGGTAAACAATGGAGAAAATGGAAAACGTTTAGGGGTAGTGGTGATAGTATCATAAAAAATAGGACGGATAGTGTTGGTTATATTGATCAAATCAAAAACTTAATAGATCAAGTAAAAACAAATCCAGATAGTAGAAGGTTAATGGTCTCAGCGTGGAATCCAGCCGATTTAGATCAAATGACACTCCCACCTTGTCATTATGGGTTTCAGGTTTATACAAGAGAGTTGAGTTTGGAAGAAAAGGAATGTCAGTTGGAAAAAACTAATTGTATAAATGATATTGAAAACGATAGAATAATTTATGGACATGAGTGGGAAAACTATATTCAAGAACAATATGAAAGTATTCAATCGACTCAAGGTATAAAAATACCAACCATATCAATCTCTTTAATGTTTAACATGAGAAGTAATGACGTACCTTTAGGTCTACCTTTTAACATAGCTTCATACGCTTTATTATTAGAGATTATCGGTAAGATGGTAAATATGGTACCTGATGAGTTAATTGGGAATTTAGGTGATACCCATATTTATAAAAATCAAATTGATGGTGTTAAAGAACAGTTGACAAGAGAACCTTATCCATTACCTAAATTAGAGATTGGTGATAACATTAACTTTGATGGTACAATTGACGATTTTGTGAACTCATGTTTAATATCTGATTTTCAAGTCATAGAGTATGAAACTCACCCAACAATAAAAATTCCACTATCTAATTAAATAAATAATATGAGTAAAGAAATAAAAATAAGGGTAATAGGTTATGGGCAAGAGATTGTTCAAGGTAAATTCAGTGATGATGAGATAGAGATATTAGAAAAAAATATGGAAGATTCTGATGAAACTTTGGAACATTTCATACTCGACATTAATGAAATATTACCAGACAGTTATGATTGGTATGAACGTGACGATTTTCTACATTCTTATGGTGCCAATGTTGAAAGTGCGTCACTATATTTAATTGATGGTGATAACGAAACTAAAATAGATAATGTTTGGGATTTAGAAGATGAACCATATAACGGAAAGGTAGTTAGTGAAGAGTTTTATCATTATGATGGAACTGAAAATATTATAACCTCCATATCAAGTGAAAAAGGTTGGATTATGTCTGGTATGATAAATTTAGAAGATGGTGAAGAGTTTAAGACTTCTAATTTAAGGGTTGGTATTGAAGATATTATGTTTAATAATTATGAGAATTCTTTAATGACTAGTATTTATTATAAAGATGAAGAAATCTACTGTGACGCAGATACATCTGGTAAGTCATTTAATAGTTATTTAGAAAAAAGGGGAAAACATGAATAGAAAAGAGGTAATAAAATTAGCGGAGGAAATATCATTTAGGTTGAAGGCAACAAAAAAACATATTGATCATGAATGGTTAATAAATCATTTAATGGATGCTTTTAAGGTTGAAAAAAATAAACCCAAATAACTTATTTAAACATGAATAAAGGTAGAGTGAATTTAAAGGTTCGTAATGAAATTTATGAAGAAGCTATAAAATATATAAATAGAAATGGTGGTTTGTTGGTACGCGACAAAGAAATGGGGGACTATCATCATATTATAGTGGAAATATCTAAAGAAAATGGTTTACTAGTTTTAACTAAGTTTTCTATGAACACTATGTTATAATAAAATAAAAAATAAAAAATGACGAAAAAAGAAATATTAATATTTGGTGAGGTACAGTATTTAAAAGGTAGGTTAGATGAATTGTATAAGGCTTTACCTACGATAACTAATGTTAATAGACAAAGAAAAATTGATCAGAGAATTGAGAAATACCTTATTAAATTAAATAATGTCGATAAGGTTGCTCACCACACATACTTAGTAGAGTTGAGTAATAGAAAACGTTCTAAAGAAAAATCTAAGACAGAAATAAAACAATTGTTAAGTGAAATACTAGGTAAAACTATAGTCGATGATGAAATATCTATTAAAATTAAAAAACAAATAGAAAAATATGATTAGTATAAATGTTATTAAATCATTTAACTCCGGTAGAGATATTCAATAAAGAAATTATAAGTTGTTTAAATAAAAACATAGATTTAAAGGTTGAAATTATTGAAAAGATTAAAAATAGTTACGGTTCAGAAAAAATGTCTTGGATTAAAAAATATAACGGGTTATTTATTAACCCTTATAAAGTGAAAAAATGATTATATCCTTTTATTCTGTATGTTATTGTATGAAATTAATACCATTAAATGGTAAATACATAAAATCACTACCCCATGTATCTCAAAGAATATTAAACTGGGGTACCACAACACCCCCATAAAATACACCAACGAGAACATCCTATATTTTTTAATTGAATATAAGGGGTATAGGTTAGAAATAAAAAATAGTGTTGCAACTATGTTGTGAAATGAACTATAATAATCTATAGAAAAACATGTTAAGGTTAGTAGTAATATCCCAGATAATTTCCATTTAGGGATAGTAATAAACATTAAACATGTTAATAAATTAGATATTATAAATAATGGTTGTAAAGATGTTCTCCAATAAGAAGACAGTGAAGGTATTGTATTGTCATATAACAACATAAGAAACGGTGTGAACATTGAAATTATGATAATAATTAACTTAAATTTAAATATGTTTTTTGTTTGTATTTTGAACTCCATAAACTTTTAGAAACTATATAAATAAATATAAAATAAAATAAGTTTATTGGTACTTTATTTGTCTTTTTAATATATTATAACTATATTTGTGTTATAATAATAAAAATAAATAAAAATAAATTAGTATGGGATTAAAAAGTAAAGCGTCAAAAAGTGGTAAATTTGTATGTAAGATAGGGTATCTAGATATAAGACATCGAATAGAAATGCCTAAAGAAATCAAAAACCGTTTAGGTGAAAAAACAAAACATTCGGGGTCTGTAGAAGCTTCTGTACACCATGGTAGTGAATTACGTAAAGGTGGTTTTAATGATCATGTAAAGGCTATCAAATATGCGTGGGAAGAGTTAAAAAATGATGGAAAAACACACTTAGTTTCTAAATTGTTAATAACTAAATATAAATTAAGTTAAACTAATTAATTAGGTGGAAAATATGGGTACAGTAACAGAACTTAAAATCAGTAATCCAACGGACAGTAACTTTAAATCAGAGTTTAGTGCGTTATATACTTTACTATGGGATAAAATGTTAAACACTGTTTGTAGGAAGTATACTAAAGACATTGACAAAGCTCAAGATTATTGTCAAAACGGTTTTATTAAAGTGTATAATAATTTTTCAAAGTACAAAGATACAGGATCTTTAGAGGGTTGGGTTTGGAGAGTAATTAATAATAGTATATTAGACGAACTTAAAAAGCGTGATATTGAAACACAAAATACTGTTAAAGATGAATTCGATTTCTCAATACTTGTGTGTAGTGAAGATGAAGAAACAGTTTATCCTATTAGTGAAGTATTATCATTAATAACATATTTACCACCTTCTTATAAAAGAGTTTTTGAATTATATTATTTAGATGGTTTAAAACATAAAAGAATATCTGAACTGTTAGGTATTTCACTTAGTACGTCTAAGACTAATCTTATGAAGGCTAAAAAGAAGTTGTCAACATATTATAGATGTGGACCCCCTAAGAAAAAAAATAAAACGTATTAATAGTTTTTAGATATTTATTACTATGAAACAATTAATTCTAAATATTTTAAAAGAAAATTTTACTGTAGACAATAGTAAGTTTGAAAGAAATGTCTTATCGTTATTATCTGATGAGGGATTTGATAATACTACACCATATATTACTATTACTAATTTTATCAAAAAACAACTTTCTATTGAGGGTTTGGAAGCTTTCCAGTTGTTTCAGTTATTTAAGGATAATTATAAGACTTTAGACGACACAACTGAATTAATAAGAAAAGATATTACTAAAACTAGTTTAAAGACAGCAAATATTAGGGCTAGAGACTTAGTTAAAAGTAAAATACCGTTTAAGGGTAGTAATACAAATTCTAAATATTATGATAACGGAACGTATGTTGTTTTTTCTTATGATTGGTACCCAATCTATGTCAATAAAGATGGTCAATGGTTTGAGAATGTGGATGGGTTTTCAGTGTCAACAAAAAAACAAATGAGTCAGTTAAGACCTTTTGGAGAGGGTGACATAATCAAAATAACTAAAGATGAAATGTGGGACATAATAAAAAGTAAATAAAAAGTTGCTTACAAAACGGAGTACCAATTAGAAAAAAAAAATAGTTTTTATTAGTAATCTGATATTTATTTAATGATGATAAAATAATTAAAAAAAAACAAAATGAGTAAACACTACAAACAATTAAAAAAATTAAGTAAAAGTTCGTTAGGTTTAAATACTACACAAATCAGTTCGGAAATTGATGACTTAAAAAGTAGTAGAGAAGATTTAATTTCGGATTTGTATGAAACATCAGAAACTGTTATTGCTGCAGAAGTACTTTCCGATATGGTTACTAACTATCATTTAAAAAATGTTGATAAAACTGGAGAGGTTTATTCAGAACTTTCTGGTAAATGTGAAAGTGTAGAAGTTATTATAAAGAACAAAACGAAGGTTGATGGATTTTTTAGTAGTTCTAAATCAAAAGAATTATCCGAAATATTATCTACAACAACACTGTATGGTGAATTTTTATATTATGGTGTATCTTATGCGGACGATAGTTTAACTTTATATATTGAAAAATTATTAGAATCGGGTGAGTTACAATTAGTGTTTGGGGGTAGAGACTTATCGGAAGAGAGTTTAATAAAACTAAATGAAATAGTTTTAAACTATCTACCCACATATAAACAAAAATTTACTGAATATTTACCCGAACATATGGACTACGTAGATTCATTTGAGAATGTCGAAAATTTATACCTTGAAGATGGAAAAGGTGATGGTATCATTTCCAAAACAAAGGGTTTATTATCAGTAGTGAGGAATATTTATAATAGAACCAAAATTATACAATTAGAAATTGTGACACAACTAGAATCTAACATTAGGGAATATAAACTATCCTTTGTGGATTTAGACATTTCCGATAAAAATATTATTTCAACATATGGGGAACCTAATCTTAAAAATGAAAAAGACAGGTTAAATTATTTACAAAATGAGAATGAGTCAATTGATGATACAATATCTACTTTAGTGCGAGAAAGAGAACGAATAATTATAGCAAAAAAAGAAAAGGATGATTCCTTTGCGGAGGTGGGTAACTTATTAGGTGATAACGATACTTCTTTTATTGTTGATAATGATTTAATTAATTTACCCACTGCAGCTGAAACCCATAAAAAAACATTAACGTTGTTTAGTGGGGAAAGGATTGGTGAAATCATTAACGCAGCATCAGATGAAGGTAAGTTTTTTGTTGAGGTGTTTGAACTAACAGATATTGAGGCAGCAATAGTCTTAGGTAAAGGGTACGAACTTTTAGAATCTAGTGAAGATTTAGTTTATAACTACAACACTGTCGAAGGGGTTAGAAAAACAGAAAATTTAACTACTTGGACAATTAGTTGGGAAAATGGTAATAGCTTTACTGGGGGAGGAAAGATTGTAAAATAACTAAAGATGAAATGTGGGGCATAATAAAAAGTAAATAAAAAGTTAGTTATGAGTATAAAAAATTTTTTAAGTCCAATCGAAGGTGGGCATTATGACGGTATGACGTTTAAAACGTTTATGAAAAACCCACAAAGATGGTTTTTATTAATAATATTTCCAATTGTAATGATATTAACGGCAATATTTAATGGTCCCGGTCCAGATTGGGATCCAGAATGGATGTTCTATGGTGTTGAAGGGTTTCTATTTTTAATATGGTGTGTTGCAATAGGTAAAGGAATAATCCAACACTGGAGTGATTTGAAAAAACATACTAGTAGGTAGGTGATTATAAACTTATTGGGTTTTTAAGTATGTTAATCAAAGAAGAATTAGATACCCCCTTTGTTAAATTAGATAAGGAAAATGGTGTACTATCTATTATCGGTAAATCTTATACCGATAACCCAACAGATTTCTATGTACCAATAGTTGATGTATTACATGAACTCAACAATACTACACAAAATAATAATTTCACTGTTAAGGTTGCTTTAGAAATTATCAATTCAATATCATCAAAATACTTATTTTTTTTATTTAAAATATTATACGATATGTATGATGAGTTAGTAGTTAAATGGTATTATGAATCTGATGATGAGATTATGTTCGAAATGGGTAAATCATTTAAAGGGACTTTCACTGAGTCAGATTTTAATTTAATTGGTGTTACTGATTTAAGAGAAGTTTTTTTAATAAAACTTATGTAATAAGACCACCTATAGTAGCGAACTTTAGATGGTCTTTGCAACCGAAGTTACAACGGTCCTAACCGTTTTTTCAAACTCAATGTATTGAAATTCAACAATAACAGTCGTTAATAGTTTTTTATAATAATAAATATACGATATTACTTAATTTATAAATATTTATTATTATAAAAAACAAAACAATGAGTAACTTAAAAGAAAGAATTTTAAAAGATTTTATAGTATCTTTTAAACACAAAGAAATGGATAAGAAAAATTTTCTTGGGGTTATAAAAGGTGAAATAGAGTTACAGGAAGGTAGAGGTGTTGAGTCTACAGATGAAAATGTTTTAAAGGTTTTAAAAAAGATTGAAAAGTCTTTAAAACAAACAAATACTGAAGAATCTAAAAAAGAATTAGAATATATAAAACCATATCTACCTGAACAAATGAGTGAGGAAGAGATTAGGGAAATAGTTTATGACTATACTAATAATGGTTTTGATAGTATAGGTAAAATAATGGGACAATTTAATAGTAAATATAAGGGTAAAGCTGATAATAAAGTTGTGTCGGAAATAATTAAATCTATTTTAAATTAATATGAAAGTTATTATTACAGAAAGCCAGTTAAAATTATTAGAAAGTCAAAGTGATGGTAATGGTTCTAATTATGAAACAGTGATTAATCATTTTAAAAGATTGGTTAATGACTCACCGGAATATTCTAAAAGAATTGAAGTTATTTTTAAATTCATAAAAGACTTCATAACTAACGAAGGTTTCATCGTTAAAGTTTTAAATAATTGTGCTGTCCCATTTAGGGGTGTAAGAACAAAAGATGATATAATTATATGTTCACCCACTTCATATAGAAGTTTGGGTGACTTAGTTTATATATTGTTTCATGAAATAAGGCATGAGATACAAATGGGTAAAATGGATTTACAAGATCCGTTGTCTGGTGACATAGAAGATTTCGAAGAATTTTATAAAATATATTGGGACATGGAAATTGATGCCCATAATTACGGGATGGAATGGGTTGAAAAAATAAAAGAGTTGGTTGACTTACCAGAAGAACTTTACAAAGTTTCCCCACAAATAACCAATTACCCTTCTATGAGTCATATGGTAAGGAATCAGTTAGTTGGTATTCATAAGATGATAATCGAAATGAAAAAGAACAATGACGATTTTTCAGGAAGTTCTGATTTACCAATGGTAAAACAACACATAGATAAATTAGAACATTTTTTATAAAAATATTTGTTTTTTAATAAAATAATTACTATAATTTATAGAAAAAACAAAATGTTATGAAAAAGTTAATGACAGTGTTGTGTTTAATACCATTACTTTCTGTATGTCAAACCACAGGTGAAGTCCTTAAGGAATTGAAAAAGCAAGATGTTAAATTCCCAGAGATTGTGTTAGCTCAGTCATTATTAGAGACAGGGTGGTATCAATGTACAAGTTGTTCTATAGATGTTAATAATTTATTTGGGTTGTATAATTCTAAGGAAAAAGAATACTTTAAATATACCAATTGGAAAGAATCGATTGGTGGATATAAAAGGGGGGTTCAATATAAATATTTTAAAAAAGACTATAAGGATTACTACCAATTTTTGGATGACATTGAATATGCTTCCGATCCACAGTACACCATAAAATTAAGAAAATTAGTTAAAAAACTTAAAAGGTGATAAATAATCAAACTCAGTTAAAATAATTATTATGAAAGTAAATGTCAAATTTTTTCAAGAAGATGTATATAAAGAAATTAATGTAGAAAACTTTAATTGGGATGAATTTAAAATTATTGAATCACATGAAAATAGAGTGTCAGGTTGGTATGGAAAAGGTAGTATAAGTGGACAACATTACATTTCAGTCAATAATGAAGATTACGAACTCCATAAGACATCCATAAAAAAGGTTATGAAATGAGTGTAATCAAAAAGGGTGATATAGTAGAATGGTTAGGTTCCCATTATATTGTTGAGGAAGTGGTTAATAATAAGGTACTACTGAAACAAAATTTTAGTATGGGTGTTATATTATCATCTATGGTAGACATTGATGAGGTAAATAAAGTATAAAAGTTATTAAACAAAAAAACATTAAAATTTTTAATGTTTTTTTTGTTTTATCGAAGTATTTATCGTATATTAGTAACCAAACAGAATATGATGGATAAATTAAAAAAAATGTACTTAAAATCTGCACAACTATGTGACGATTATGTTGACTCTTTAGAGTATGAGAAATGTGATCATCATATAGTTGAGACATTTGATTCGGGAGGTTATGGGTATGGTGAAACTAGGTTATTATTGTTAATAGAAACGTTAACAGGTAAAATAGTAAAAGATGGTGGTTTAATAAGGATTAAATCGTATATTAACCTTAGAAAGTTGGATAAAAAAAAGATTTATAAATGGGGGAAAATAGTTTGTGAGGATGATGAATGATATTATGGTACCACTTATATGTGGAGGACTTTGTTTATTATTTGCGTGGCTTGATAATAAAATAAAAGATGAGTGATTTAGAAAATAACGATTTACTATTCTTATTGAAGAGATTAAAACACCTAATAAAATTAGAGGAGTACGAAAAGTGTATTACAATAAGTAAGTGGATTGAGGACATCAAAGAGAAAATAGAACAAAACAAAGATGAAAAAGATATTAAACGCTGATAAACATATTAGAAATAGATTCTTACAGAGAAGAACTAGAATTTATACAAGGTGGCTTAAGATAAATTTTGAGAAACCTTACACCATATTTTTAGCAACATTATTTCCTTTTGCTCAAGCATTCTTAGCTTCGGTAATTGTATTATATACTTCTCCAGATAGAAATGAGGTTAATGATAATATAAATCTATTCGGTGTTTCTGCAATGTATTACTTAGCATTTGCTATGAACAGTAAAAGGGCAACAAGGGGTAGTTGGTTAGGGTTAATTTTATTGGTAGTGTTTGGGGCTTTAGGTATAATATGTGGTAAAATGTTCACCATATCAAACACATGATCAAAAAATATATTTGACATTCTAAAATTTTATTATTATAATTATTAAAAGTTAATTAAAAATAAATAAAATGAGTAGAAGGTATAAAATAGAAAGGTTTTTTGATAAGTACAATCACCTAATGGAATTTATAAGAACCGTTACTGCGGTTACTGTTGTAATATTACAGTTAATTATATTGACAAAATTATTTAATTAAGTGATGGGAAAATTACTAGATGAAATAAGATTAAATCATGAAGAATATGAAGCGTTAGTTAAAGCGATTGACGATAAAATATATAATCTTAATACAGTCATTGATAGGTCTAAATATGATAAAGTATGGTACGATCAAATAATTGCTTTGCATGGTATTAAAAAAAGATTAAAGAAAACTGTTTAAATTTTAAAGGTGTATGAAAAAGATTGTAATTATTGTAACATTACTGTTACTAACTTTAATGTGTGATGCTCAAGTTTCGATAACAACTAGAAGTTATGGGACTTGTTTTATGGACGAAAAAAATATGTCATATTCTGACTGCGTTTACCATAAAACTTTTAATAGTAGTTTCACATTCTCTAAATCAATGGACGTATTTTACCACATTACAGAAGAAACTACATCGATATATTTTATAGATAGTATCTTATATGAAGATAATAAAGAAATATATTACACTACGAGCGATGTTGGTAACAATTATCTATGTATATTTGATTACTTAGATAAAAAATTAATTTATATTTATCCAGAGGATGGTTCTTTTGTAATGGTTATTGAAATGGGTGAAATAATAAAATAATGAATATGAGTATTAGAGACAGTTTAAAAAAATGGAAACGTAGGGATGATAACCCACAAAAAAATAAGGTATTAAAAAACCTTAACCAAATATTAGAATTATTAGAATCCAATTCACCTTATATGGCGGGTCAAAGAATTAAATTTCTTATATCAGATATCGAGAATGATAAATTAAATAAGGATGGGTAAAACAAAACCAAATACTTATTTACCAATGTTAATTAAATGGTATAGACATAGAATTAAAACAAAACAAAGATGAGTAAGAAAAAAAACAAAATAACTATATTATATGTCTCAATAATATCATTTGTAGTGGGGTTTATAATAATGGAAATGATTTTAAGTTTAAAGTAAGATGTAGATATCATTAAATCCATAATAAGGTTGTAAATTTTAACATAGTTACCTATATTTATATTATAAAGATAATATGGGTCGTATAGAAAAACAAAAGAGACAACTTATAGAAGAATCTAATAAAAGAATGTTAGATGACGTTTTTAATGATGTATCATTTGATGTAGATATAAAAAACATTAGTAAATTACCATCAGGAGTAGTACTCCATCAAGTTGTAGAAATAGGTGAGTTTGATTTACCTAATGGGTATAGAAAGAAAGTTAAGTTAAAACCATATCATTTAATATTTGGAGAAAGTAGTCTATCAATTTTTGATGTATTTAACACAGATGAGGTAGCTGGTTTAACTCGACGATCATGTGAAGAGTTTATAACTAAATTAAAATTAGAGGGTAAGACTGAAAAGGATGATGCTTTCATTTCGGGGTTAGTTAACTTTTCAGAAGGTACAATGTTCGAATTTTTTAATATGGAGTCACTTTCAAGACCAAACAATGAATATAGGATAATCCCTCACGAATCAGTTCACGTTGCTAGAAATTTGATATCTTTTTTTGAAAACCCATCAATCGACACAAAAGAAGTTGAGTGGTATCTAAAAGATAATGCACAAGACTTTACAAAATTGGATGATGACACAGAAGAATTTTTTGCAGAAGTAATTGAAAGAGTTTCTGAAATTGCGTTTACTAGATATGATATGATAGAAAACATGTAAAAAATAAAATAATGGGTTATCAATCCTTTAGGTTTGTTTTTTAAATATTTTATTACTATAGTTATAATATGGATACAATATTTCTGGATAAGGTATGTGATCACATTGTTAGTGAAACAAAAATAAATGGTGATATTTTACTACTACCTTTTTTATGTCCCCATAGTTCAGTTCCCTTTTACCTCCTATTTACCTATTTTTTTATTTTCACAATTCACTGTAAAGAGGTGTATAGTCTAAATGGTGAAGAGATAGAATATGTATGGGATAAGTATGATTATGAAATGTCGATTATCGTAAATAATGATAAAATAGTTAAATTTACATAAAAAAACATTATTATTTTTTTGTTTATGTCATATTTTTTTGTATATTCGTATAAATAAAAAATAAAATTATGGAAAATATAAAAAAATCGTTAAAAGATTTAAATCTTAAAGTTGGTACTAGTAATAAAGATTTTGAAGTTTCGGATGTCGTTTATTCCACAACAAATTTAAACATTTTTAAATTTATGGTTGATGGAAATCGTCCAGTTGATAAAAAACATGTTAACCAGTTAAAGGACAGGTTAAGTGAAAAATATTTACGAACAATTGTGATAGTGAACGAAATTATGGAGATCATAGATGGTCAACACAGATATACTGCGATAAAAGAACTTAATGAAGAAAATGGGAAAAGGGGGTTACCTTTAATGTCTTTAGAATTTATAATTTGTAAAAATTATGGGGTAGAAGAATGTTGTCAGTATAATGGTAAATCTAAAAATTGGAGTAACAAAAACATTACTGAAGGTGGTAAAACTTTAAATATCGAAGAATATAAGATATATGATAAATTTATTAAGGAATTTAATTTACCTCATAATGTTACTGTTGGTTTACTATCTGGTGTAACAACAAATACTAAAAATAGTGATGAATTTAAAAATCTAAAATTAGAAATAAAGGATGTTAATGAATCTTTAAGTAATGCCAATAAAATAATAGATATTGTTAATACAGGTATAATACCTATTGGTAGATCTGATCAACCAGTTGGTGTTTTTGGTTTAGCATTATTGGAAATATTATTAAAGGTTGACACATACGATCACGATAGAATGGTTCGTAAGTGTAGGGAATATGTTGAAAGAGAAGGTCGTTCTTTAAGGAAGTTAACCAATATTACAGAACCACTTATTGAGTTTGAAGAGGTCTACAATTATAAAGAAAGGTGTAAAGATACATTTATATCTGAAAAAAGAAAGAACAGTTATTTGTTTAAACAATTACGTAAGTAATTAAAAAATTAAGAAATGGTACAAATACAAAATCAAATTTCTATGTTTGAGGATTATAGTGTAATTAAAAAAAACCATATAGAGGGTTTCAATAAAGAGTTAATGGATGAATCTTGGGAATATATAATGAGTTCATTGGAACCCTCTATGTTATGGAAATTAGGGGTGTACACCACCAAGGTAACCTTTTTAGAAAATAATGAAAGAGGTATGTTCATTGAGAGGTTTTTTTGTGAACAATTAAATGCGGATAATTTGGATGACATTACTGCAAATAAATTAAGACTTAAAGGTATACAAACCAAACATGACTTTACTTTACCAAACGGATTGAGAATAAATGGTAAGACAACCTGTGTAGGGAAAAATCTATATAATAGAATTGGTCTAGTTAATAGTTGTAAGGCTATAAAGATTTTTGATACTAGTAGAAATAAATATATTACAGATCAAACCATATCTCTGAGAAGGCAATTAGATTCTATTGGTTGGGATGTGACAATATTATTTTATGGTTATGAAAAATCAACAAATAGATACTCATTACATTTAACTTCTTTGAAAGAAATGTCTGATACGCTATTGGGTGACACAACCAAAGAAAATATAATGAAATTATTTTCTTACACCAAAGGTGGGTCACATTACTTTATCGATAGGGCTAATATATATTATAGTGCCAAAAAGAATGGAAGATATTTTTATTCTGGTGAAGTCGATAAAGAAATGGTTAATGAATATATAGATAGAAAAACCATCAAAGGTAAGAATACTATATTTAATGTAATAACATAAAAAACAGATTATTTTTTGTATATGTGAAATATTTTTCTTATATTTGTAGTATGAAGAAGTTAATGTATTATATGTTTATTCGTCTCACAACAAGAAAAGCCTTAAATGCGGTTAAGATATATGAGACAATATACCACACAAAGTCAGAAGATAAATCAGTGATCATTATTAATAACCCTACAGATTTAAAAGACACTGGTAAGGTTAAGAGTAAGAAACAAGAGATTATTGATGCTATCAACTACATTAAATCCAAATCAAATAAAACCAAAAAGGATAAAGAATCTCTATATTCATTGGAGACTGTGTTGAAGAGTATGTAAA
>MDSX01092746.1_pt1 | contig 27610 bp, 28 predicted proteins | sample 811141 | NCBI WGS metagenome assembly MDSX01 (sample SAMN05326642, study PRJNA326480) | marine metagenome | isolation source: seawater | place: Atlantic Ocean: South East | collected 2010
GGAGAGGGTGGAATGGTAGTTTTTAAAGATAAAAAATATTTTTTAAAAGGTAAGGCCTGGCATGATCACGGTCATGAGAACAATCCTAAATTTCCAAGATGGGAAGATACTAGAAAAAGCAGTGGATTTAATTTCAGAATGAACGAATTTCAAGGAGCAATAGGACTAGCACAACTAAAAAAATTGAACTTAATTATTAAATCTCAAAGAAAAAATTATTATTTAATTTTAAATAAAATTAAAAATATTAAAGGTTTGAGAGAAAGACATGTGCCTAAAAACAGCTTTATATCTGCTGACGCATTGATCATCATAGTTAAAAATAAAAATCTTGCTAAAAGATGTAGAAAATTTTTATTGCAATCAAATATTTCCACTAAGATTTTACCTGAAGCATATAGCTGGCATTTTGCGGGAAGATGGTCTCATATGAAAGAATTTAATAACAAAAAAAACTTTAAAAACTCCTTAAAAATTTCAGAAAATATTTTAAGCAAGGCAGTTTCAATACCTATTTTTGTTAAAATGACCAATAAACAAATTTTAGCTATAAAAAATTCTCTATTCAAAGCATTAAAATAATTTTTTAAATGAAAAAAAAAAATACGGTATCTGTTTCTGTTATAATACCGGTTTATAATCAAGAGCTGTATATCAGCAGATGCTTAAGATCTTTATTAGACCAATCTATAGACCGAGAAAAATATGAAATAATAGTTATAAATGATGGAAGCAAAGACAGAACGCAAGAAATTCTTAAAACTTACAAAAATGAAATAGAATTAATTAATAATAAAAAAAATAAAGGGCTTCCTTATTCACTTAACAAAGGGATAAAAGCTTCAAAAGGAAGATTTATAGTAAGAGTAGATTCAGATGATTACGTAAATAAAGAATTTTTAAATTATCTTCAAATGCATTTACTTTACAATAATGAGATGGACGCAATATGTTGCGATTATTATCTTGTCGATGACCAAGAAAATATTTTAAAAAAAAAGAATTCTATGACAGATCCAATAGGATGCGCAATTATGTTTAGAACTGAGAATTTAATTAAAATTGGAATGTATGATAAAAGCTTTAATGTTCATGAAGATAAAGATCTTAGAATTAGATTTTTAAAACATTTTAATATTAATCGAATTTCTCTTCCTCTGTATAGGTATAGAAGGCACGCAAATAATATTACTAAAGATAGTGTAAAAATGATGAAGCACTACAAAAGACTATTAAAAAAATATAAAAAAATATAATGAAATTCAATTATAACAACATTCTAAAAAAAAATATTCCATACATAATAGCGGAAATTGGCGTAAATCATGAATGTTCAATTAAAAAAGCTAAAAAATTAATTTTGCTTGCAAAAGAAGGTGGGGCCGATGCTGCAAAATTTCAAACATATAAAGCTTCAAAATTAGCCATGATAAAATCTAAAGCTTATTGGAATACAAAAAAAGAGAAAACCAAATCACAATACGAACTTTTTTCTAAATTTGATAAGTTAAATTATAAAGATTATATAAACTTAGCAAAATATTGCAAAAGTATAAAAATTGATTTCTTATCTACTCCTTTTGATCTTGATGCAGTTAAAGTACTAAGTCCATTAGTTCCTGCATTTAAAATTGCTTCTTCAGATATCACTAACTACCCTTTGATTAAAAAAATTTCTGATACAAAAAAACCTGTAATTGTATCTACGGGTGCGTCTACATTAGAGGAAATTAAACACACGATTAAAATATTGAGTAAAAAAACCAAAAAGATCATTATAATGCATTGTATACTTAATTATCCAACAAATGATAAAGACGCAAATTTAAAAATGATAAGTAGCTTAAAAAGGAATTTTAAAAATTACGTGATCGGTTACTCTGACCATACTTTACCAGATAAAAATATGCTAAATATAAGTACCGCATTTATCCTAGGCGCAAAAGTAATAGAAAAACATTTTACATTAGATAAAAAACAAAAAGGAAATGATCATTATCATGCAATGGACGTAAATGATTTGAGGACCCTCACTAATAATTTAAAAAGAACTGTTCAGATTTTAGGTTGTAGAGACAAAAAGGAGGTTTTAGAAAGTGAAAAAAAATCCAGAAAGTTTGCAAGGAGATGCATAGTAATTAAAAATGATGTAAAAAAAAATTCAATTCTTAAAGAGAAAGATATTATTGCACTTCGCCCAAATATAGGTATCTCCGCAATTCATTGGAGGTCAGTGATTGGTAAGAGAGTAAAAAGAAATTTGAAAGCTAATACAGTTTTAAAAATTAAAGATATTTCTTAGGTAAATTGATTCAAAACTAAATGAGCAAAACAGCAATCATCATACAGGCTAGAATGGGTTCGTCCAGATATCCAGGAAAAATGTTAAAAAAGATATCAAATACATCCTTAATCGAATGGGTTGTTAAAAGAGTAAAGGATTCAAAAAAAATAAAAAAAATTATCTTAGCGACAACTTCTAATAAAGTTGATGATATACTTGTCAAAATTGCAAAAAAAAATAAAATTTTAATTTACAGAGGAAAAAATAATAATGTTCTAAATAGGTTTTATGAGACAGCAAAAAAAAATAAAATAAACACCATAGTCAGAGTGTGCGCGGATAATCCTTTTGTCGACTCAAGAGAAATAGACTTATTATTTAGTATGTATAAAAAAAAAAATTATGACTATATTTGCAACCACCAAAATAAGCTTAATAGTAATTATGCAGATGGATTTGGGGCTGAAATTTTTTCTTTTTCAGTATTGGAAAAAATGCATACTTTAGCAAAAAATAAATCCCAAAGAGAGCATATAACCAAGTATATTTGGGATAATTTTAATAAATTTAAAATTCTATCAATCCGAGCACCTAAAAGTTTAGCGTATCCAAAATTAAAATTTGATATAAACACGAGAAAAGATTTAGGCTTAATAAACAAATTAGTAAAAAATAATAAAATAAATTTGAAATCAAGAGCAAATGATATAGTAATATCCAAACTATTGGAAAAAAATTAAGAATTTCAACACATTAGCATGAAAGTAAATATTAAATTTGAAGACCGAAATGATGATTGGGAAATTTGGAACAAAAATAGTTCAATAGAAAGATCAGCAAAAAGAGTAAAAAAAGAACTTCCTGAAATGGAAGCCTCCAAACAATTAGTAAATATTTTAAAAAAAAAATATAAAAAAGGAAATAAAGTTTTAGATTTTGGTTGTGCGGCGGGACATTTTTATCAAAGTTTACAAAGAATAGATAAAAATATGCAGTATTTCGGTTTCGATGCCACAAAAGATTATATAAAATTTGCAAAAAATTATTTTAAAAAAGAAAAAAATGTAAAATTTGATGTTCAAAATTTATACACAATGTCAAAAAAATATAAAAATAAATTTGATATTGTTTTCTGCTCAAATGTTTTACATCATATACCATCTATTGATTTGCCTTTAAAAAATTTATTATTAGCTACAAAAAAATATTGCATTATAAGAACCCTTGTAAGTGATAACACCCACTTAAGTAGATTTTATTATGATGACGAAACAAACAAAAAAGGTGAATTAAACCATTTTCAATTTCAGAATACTTATAGCTATAATTTAATCAGAAAAAAAATTAAAAAAATTGGTAAATATAAAGTTAATTTTATTAATGATGTTTTTGATGGAAAAAAAATTAATAAAGAATATACAAAAAAAGAGAAAAAAAAATATCCAGGGCTGACACGTTTTGTTGATGGAATTCAAATAGCAGGTAGTAAAGTATTTGAATTCAAGTGGATAATAATAACAAAATAAAAACTAATCTCAGTATTAATTAGTAATTTCATTTAAAATGAAAAATTTTATCAAAATATTTAATAGATCTCAAAAAATTAGTACAATTAAATTAATCATATTAATGTTGTTAACAACTGGTTTAGAAATTTTATCATTAAATTTAATTTTTATAATAATAAAATATTTTTCTAATCCTAGTGAATTAGCAAGTAATAAGTTTTTTAGTTTTATAAAAGATTTTGACATTTCTTCAGACTTTATTTTAATTTTGTTTTCAATATTTTTTTTATTATTTTTATTGAAAAATTTTTCAATCATCATATATAATTGGTATCACGGTAGTATCATGGCCAAGTTAAGAGCCGAATTGAGTTTTACTTATTTTAAAGGTTACATAAACTTGCCAAAATTATTTCATTTAAGATCAAACCTTTCTGAGCTTGTAAAAAATATTACAATTGAGACAGATTATTTCGTTGGGGCTTTATCAGCTTGTCAAACATTGATATTGGAATTAATAATGCTTATTTCAATAACTATTTTTTTATTTTTTATTGATTTTAAGATTGCCCTTTATTGCTTCTTAGTTTTGTTTATATTTTCTTTGATTATTTATAATCTTAATTCCAAAATTTTAAGTCGCATGGGTAGAGAAAGGGCAAAATTTACTCAATCAAGATTAAAAACAATTTTTGAAGGATTGTCAGGCTCACAAATTTTTAAAGCTAGCGGTGTAAAGGAAAACTTATTTGATAAATTTAATTTTTATAATAATAAATTGGCTAAAATTTCGAGAGTAGCATATTTTAGAACATCTCTACCTAAGCCCTTGTTTGAGCTATTAGTATTGGCTTTAATAACTATATCAGTTTTTGTTTTTCTTCAAAGAGGCAATGAAATAGTCAAAACATTACCCATACTGGGAACATTTTTAGCAGCTGGTTACAGATTAATTCCATCATTTGGAAAAATTATGACTGCTATACAAACATATAAATTTGCCATAGCTAATGGTTCAATGTTATCAAAAGTTAAAGAAAAATTTGATTTAAATAAAAATAATGTTGATAAAATAAAAATTAGAGAGTTAAAAAATAAATCTTTAAAAATAAAAAATCTTACTTTTTCATATGAAAAAAATATTAGTGTTGAAAAAAATATAATTTTTAAAAATTTAAATGTCGAAATTAAATTCGGACAAAAAATTGGAATTTTAGGAGAAAGCGGATCAGGAAAAAGCACTTTATTAGATTTAATAATGGGCTTAATTCCTGCAGAAAAAGGAAGAATTTCAATCAATGGAAACACAATTGAAGATATTAAAACACAATGGCAAACTAAAATAGGATGTGTCCCTCAAAATGTATTTATTTCCGATCAAAGCTTAAAAAATAATATTGCATTTGGAGAAGACGAAAAAGATATTGATTTTAACAAAATAGACAAATCGATAAAAATTTCCAATTTAGATGAATTTAAGAATGATTTAAAATTTGGTCTAAACACTATACTAGGAGAAAACGGAGCTAGGATATCTGGGGGGCAAAGACAAAGAATTGGTATAGCAAGAGCGATGTATAATAATCCAGATATATTGATTTTAGATGAAGCCACAAATGCTCTAGACGCAAAAAATGAAAAAAAAATTATAGAAGAAATTTTCAATAATGCTGTAAATAAAACAATAATATTAGTATCTCATAACAAAGAAAACTTTAAATTCTGTGATGAAGTTTATGAGATTGAAAACAAAAATTTAAGAAAATTAATTTCTTAGTAATGGATGCGTATTTAATTTTTGATCTAAAGTTAGCATATAGACTAATAAAAGAAAATAATTTTCTTCATTCAAAAAAGAAATTATTAATAACAGACAAAATCGTTATTTTTAATTTATTAAAATCAAACAATCTCAAAAATATAATCTGCCTTGATAACGAGGTGAGCGATTTAAAAAGAAAAGAAATTTTTTTAAAGGAATATTCATTTTTTGATAAAAAGTTAAAAACCTTTGGAAATAAAAATTATTTTTTTTTTAAAAAAATTAAAATAAACAGTATCTATAATACTTTTAAGTTTGATGTACCAAGATATTATGCTGGAGTTAAAATTTTAGTATTTGCATTAAATAAAATTATAAAAAAAAAAAAGAATAACAAAAATGACTTATTTTGGCGATTTAAGTAATAACACTTTTAGTAACAGTTTCTACGCTCAAATTTTCAGTTTTTTTTGCAAAAAAAAAAAAATTGAATTTGATCTAAGAAAAAACACTAAAATTGAAAATAATATTTTTTATAATCAATTTATAAAAATATATTATTTTTTATCTCTTGTGAGAGAAATTACTTTTTCAAAAATAATTTATAAGATTAAAAAAAAATTTTCAAAAGTTTTTTTTAAAAAATCTTCAAAAAATGTTTTATTCATCTCCCCGCAAGCAGATCTAAAATATGTAAATACAAATAATATTAATATATTTAATTATAATATTGATGAATCAAGCAACTATGAAAAATACAAAGATATTGAAAATAAATTAAAAAAAAATATTGCTTCAAATATTGATGAAATTTTTTTAAATTATATTAAAGAAAAAAATATTGTTTTAAAACCGTATTTTATACAAACAATCCAGGATATTTTAAATATTTTAAAAAGAAAAAATATTAAGGAAATTTTCTGGGGTATATCACCCACTTTATTAATTAGAAATGCACTAGTCTACCTAAAAAAAAAAACTTTAATCTCAGGATTACAGCATGGAGGAAAATATTTTATCATGCAAGATGATATGTGTCATAAAGACTCTGATTATTCCTTTTGTGATAAATTTTATGCTTATGGTCTTACAAGTTCTTTTAACAAAAAAAAATTTTCAAAAGATACGAAAATTATAAACTCAGGGTGTTTTAAAAATACTTTTTATAATAACATCATTATTAGAAATAAAAACTTAAATCAAAATACTATACTTTATGTTCCAGTTAGCCTTAGTAATTTTACATGCCCTGTAATTGAGGCTCGTCCTACTACTAGATTTATACTGCAAAAAAAAATATGTTCTAAGTTAGAAAAATTTAAAGATTTCAAAACTTTTGTAAAAATAATTCCTTTTTCCTATTATAATAAAAATCTATTTGATAAAGAACACATTGAAACGAACCCCATTTATTTGGAATTAAACAACTACAAGTCTTTAAAGATAAATTCTAAACCATTAATATTTGCTTATGAAAATCTTAAACCGAGAATTGTCATTACAGATTATTTAAGTACACCTATTTACGAACTATCGAATTCACCATCTGAAATAATATTATTTTTAGATAGGTATAATTATCCAAAAAAAGATGTACTAAAAATTTTGAAGAAAAGGTTTTTTATTGTTGAAAATGTAAATCAGATGGAAAGAGCAATAAAACTTATTAAACAAAAAAAACAGGCAAAAAATAACAATAAACTTTTCTATAAAGAATTTTATAAAGAAAAAGAAGTAATATCATAATACAAAATTTTATTTTTAAAATGAAACAATTATTAATTTTAAAATATATTTTAAGAGATTTTTTAAAAAAGATCTTATTTTTTAAAGTATACTTTTATAAACCTAAAAAAAAAAAGATATTAGTCTATGATAGAAAAAGTGAGTCTCATGCTAAATTATTATTCCCTTTTAAAGATTTAAATTTTTTTGATACCAGGTATGAAAGTATAAATTTGTACGTAGCTTGTTTGACTTTATTTAAAAATGGAATAAAAGAATTTTTAACTAATTATAAAAAAAATTATTTTAATATTGCTAGTCCTAAAATAATTTATACATCGATAGATAATAATCTAGGCTTTTACAAATTAAAAAAAGAATTTCCCACAAAATCAATATATATCTCTGATCAAAATGGAATGAGAGACAATAATTTTTATATAAGCGCAAAACATTTTTTAAAAAAGAATAAAGGATTTAATTTGCAGAGTGATATTATTTTTACTTTTGGTAGTAATGAAAAAAATAAATTGAAAAATGTTATTAAAAGCAAAATATTTGCTTCTGGAGCTACTAAAAATAATTTTTATGTAAATAAAAAAAAAAAACATTTAATTAAAAATTTAATTTTTGTTTCAAATAAGCCTATAGTAGACTTCGAAAGAGATTTAGTTTTATTCAAAAATACACTTAAATTTTGTAAGAAATTCAATTATAAACTATATTTTATTGATAGGCTTAAAAAAAATTACTCACTATATTTAAAATCATATTTTAACAAAGAAGATTTTGTGCATGTTTCGCCAAAAGACTCTTCATCAACATATAAATTCTTTAATGAAGAAAATTTATTAATTTTTAATCACTCTTCATTAGGTTATGAATTTATGTCTCGAGGATTTAAATGTGTTAGTTTTGGTCATAACTCTAAATATTTAAATCATGGATATAAAAAAAATTATAGCAAAGAAGGAATATTTTGGACTAATAAAATTCAGTATAAAAATTTTGAAAAAAAAATTTTGACAATTATCAATTATAATCCTAAAAAATGGAAAAAAAATATTTTAAAATATTCTCACGAAATAATGTGTTACGATAAGTTTAACAAAAATAAAAAAATGATTATTAAAAAATTTTTAAATAACAGCTTATGATTATAGGATTAATCCCATCGAGACTAAATTCAAAAAGATTAAAAGAAAAACCCCTTTTAAATATAGATGGTTTACCAATAATTGTTCATTCTTTAAAAAGAGCACAATTATCAAAAAAATTAGATAAAATATTTGTGTGTACGGATCACAAGAAAATAGTTGATGTTGTTAAAAAAAATAATGGACAGGCAATAATGACGTCAAAAAAACATCGTAATGGTACTGAAAGAATTTATGAAGTTGCAAAAAAAATTAAAAAAGCCAAGTTTTTAATAGATATACAAGGTGACCAACCTTTAATCAGTCCAGAAGCAATAGATGCCACAGTTGATTTTCACAAAAAAAATAAACAATTTGATATCGTATTACCAAGTATGCCAATTAATGGTGATGCTGATAACAAGAGCTTGGTTAAAACTATTTTTTCAGAAGATGGAAGAATAATTTATTTTAGTAGAGAAAAAACACCCTATAACTATTCTTCAAAAAAAATAAAATATTATAAAAATTTATCTATAATTTCTTTTACTCCACAAGCGCTTAAAAAATTTTATAAGGCAAAAATGGGAAAATTAGAAAAGACAGAGGGCATAGAGTTAATGAGGGCTTTAGAAATTGGATTATCAATTGGGACATTTGTGATTAAAGGTTCAGATTTTGCTGTTGATGTAAATGCTGACTTGCTCAAAGCGATTAACTTAATGCCTAAGGATAAGTATAGAAAATTTTATAAATGATTAGTAAAGTAGAGTTAATTATTTTTGATTTAGATGGAGTGTTAGTAAATTCTAAAACTAATATGAGGGTATCTTGGAATAATGTCAGAAAAAAATTTGGTATTAATATCCAGTTTTCAGAATATTTTAAATTTATAGGTTACCCATTCTTAGAAATTTTACGTAAGTTATCGATAAAATCAAATCAAAAAGAAATTCAAAAATTTTACTATAAAATTTCCCTAAAAAACTTTAATAAAATTAGTGCTTACAAAGATGTTAAAAAAGTTTTGGAAATTTTAAAAAAAAAAAAAATTAAAATGGCAATAGTTACTTCAAAAAATAGAGACAGAACAATAAAATTAGTCAGAAAAATGAAATTTCCAATTAAGAATATAGTTTGCCCAAGCACAACTACTAAAGGCAAACCTCATCCTGATCAAATAAACATAGCATTAAGAAGATATAAAATTAATAGAAAGAAAGTAGCTTATGTTGGTGATATGCGAGTTGATTATTTATTATCAAAAAATGCAAAAATAAATTTTATATTTGCTGAATATGGTTATGGTGAAAAACAAAATTATAGATATAGTATAAATAGTTTTAAAGGTTTAACAAAAATTTTTTAAATATGAAAAACCAACTAAAAAAATATCAAGAAGAATACAAAAAACAAGGTTTTGTATTAGTTAAAAATTTTATAAACAAATCCGAATGCTCAAAAGCTTTAAAATGGCTTAATACTAAAAATAAAAAAAAACTTTCAAATAGCTGGACAGAGCTAGAGCCAGGAGTAGAACTGGCTGTTTATTTTATTATTCATAATGGAAAATCACCAGTAGCAAAACTAGCAAATAATAATAAAGTTTTAGATTTCGCTTCAAAATTAGTAGATGATGATGTTTATATTTATTCTAGTAAAGTAAATTTAAAAGCTCCATGGTGTGGTGCAGTAGAATATTTTCATCAAGATTTAGTTTATTGGAGAGACAGAGGTTATCCAAGAGAAGATATGTTAAGTGCAATGGTTTTTTTAGAGCCACATAATGATGAAAATGCTCCACTAAATATTTTTCCAAAAACTCATAAATTAGGATTTATTGAGCATGAACCATTCATTAACATTAACGGTCTATTAAAATTTATGGTGCCGCCAAAAACACTAACTAAGCTTAAAAAAAAATATGGTGTTAAAAGAATAAATGCCATGCCAGGCGATGTCCTTTTTTTTCATATGGGGTGCGTTCATGGCTCTGGTCATAATATTTCCTCAAAAAGTAGATCAGTGGTTTTATCTCAATTAAATACCAAAGGAAATATTCCTAAAAATGTTCAAAAAAATTCAAAAAAATTTAATTTAAAAAGAGCAAAGGGAGAATACGAAGAAGCCCAAAGAAGGCTTGAATGGTTTAAAAATAAATACTCAAAACAATTAAAATCAAAAAAACTCACCTTTTCTGCTCCAATAGTAAAACAAGAAAAATCATAAGAATTATTTCTAATTAATCATTAATTATGTGTGGAATTTTTGTAGTAATACCTAAAAAAGACAAAAAATTAGATATTGATAGGTGTACTAAATCCTTGAGAGAATTAAAAAGAAGAGGACCCGATTGGTCATTTTACAAGGTAATAGAAAATATTTTTTTTGGTCAAACAATCTTATCAATGACAGGAAAAAACGAAAAAAATATTGATAATCATTTTTCAAATTCAAAAAAATATTTTTTAGTATTTAATGGTGAAATTTATAATTATAAAAATATCAGTTCGTCCACCCCGATTAATAAAAATATATCTGACACTAAAGTTTTGATAGATTTATTTGACGGTAACGATCCTAGAGTTATTAATTCGAAATTAGATGGCATGTATGCCTACATAGTTTTAGACAAGGAAAAGAAAAAATTATTTATTTCTAGAGATCCTCAAGGAGAAAAATCAATTTATAAATACGAAAATTCTGATTACATAATATTTTCATCTGAAATAAAGCCAATTATTCAATTTACCGGAGATAATGAATTAAATGAAGATATTATTAAATCATATTTTCTTTCTAGACATTTTATTCAATTTGATAAAACAATTTATAAAAAAATTAAAAATATACAACCAGGAGAATTTTGGGAATATTCAATTAATTCAAAAAAATTAAAAAAAACAAACACTCTCTCCATTAGATCATATGTAAATGAAAAAGATTATAAAATTAATGATAAAAAATCTGAAAATGATTTAGTTGAAGAACTAGACTACTTATTGCAAAAAAACTTAAAAGAAATGACGCCTAAAAATAGAAATTTTTCTTCTATTATAAGTGGAGGAGTTGACTCAAGTTTAATATCTATTTTATTAAAAAATTTATCAAAATCGAAAAATTTTATTACACTTAACCATATCGGTAAAGATAGAATTTCAAATAAAGTAAAACTTTTTGAAAAATACTTAGAAAACCCAATTTTTAAAATTAATGTTTCAAAGACTGATTACAAAAACTATTTATTAAAATCAGTAAACATATGTAGTTCACCAGTAAGCTCTCATGATTTTTCTGGAAAACTTATAATTGCCAAAAAAACCAACGAAATGAATTGCAAGGCTGTATTTGGCGGAGATGGTGCGGATGAGCTATTTGGAGGCTATGCAACATATCTACAGCCTATAAAGGATATTAAAAAAAATTTATCAGACTATTCAAGGATAAATTACTCAAGTTTACTCGGAAAAAATTATAAAAATAATTTTTATGAAAAAAAATTAGAAAAGGATTGGAGGCAATGTTTAAAAGTTTATAACTTTTTAAACAATAAAACAGAACAAAACCGACAAGCAATGATGTTAATGGATAGTTCTTTGCAGTTATCATCAGTAGGTTTGAGAGGTTGTGATCTTATGTCAATGCACTATTCAATCGAGCCAAGATCAGTCTTTTTAAGAAAATCTATAATCAAATTTGCTCTTAATTTACCCATAAGATTCAAGTTATCAAACAATCAGAATACAAAATTAAAAACAAAAGTTTTATTAAAGAAATTATTTTTAAAATATTATCCTGAGAAACTACTTTTTAAAAAGCAAGGATTTGCAGGTTTTCCAAACGAGATGAAGAGATATTTAGGTGAAAGCAAAAAATACAGAATTAAAAAAATGATAAATATTGATAATTTTGATAAAAGATTTAAAAAATTAAGACCAGCTGAAATATGGAAAGTTTTGAATTTAGAATTTTTTATTAGAGATCTTAATAAAAAGATATAAATTTATGGAAAAAAAATCAAAAAAAAATTTCTTATTAGAATTCAATTCAACAGTTAAAATTTTTTTTAATAGTAACTCTGTAGAAAAAAATAATATTTATTTAAAAAAACAAATTAAATTCTTGAAAAAAAATTACCTAGATAGTGGAGATAAACACATAATTATTAAGAATTTTAGCACTCAGAAGAAGCAAGTAATTAGATTCTCTAAATTATTTGGAAAAATCTTGCCTCAAAATAATTCTGGTAAAAAATATCTTATAGTTAAACCTAATCTGAGAAAACTCAAATTTCAAACAAAAAAAAATATAAAAGAAAATTTACGATATCATGAAACAAATTTGGGCGGTTCACTCCATTCAGATGGTCCTCAGCTTTTAGTGCCTCCTAAATATGTATTGATGTGCTGTCTAAACCAAGCTAAAAATGGCGGGGCATCAATAATTGTATCTATGGAAAAAATTTACAATCATTTAAAAAGAAAAAACAGTGGTGTTTTAAAAACTCTCAAAAAAGAATTTTTTTTTGAGAGAAGAGGTTTTGGAAAAAAAATATTTTCAAAACCTATTTTTAAAAAAAACAAAAATATAATCTTATTTAGATATTTAAGAGAATATATTGAAACAGCTTATCAAAAAAAAAATAAAGTTTTAGATACAAAAAGATTAAATGCTTTGAACACATTGGATAAATTAATGAAAAAAAAAAAATTTCAGCAAATAGATAGAATTTCGCAAGGAGACCTAATAATATTAAACAACTATGTTATGGCTCACGGTAGATCACGATTTTCTTTAGAACAAAATAATAAGAAAAGTAGAAGATTGATTAGATTGTGGATCAAGTGAACAATCTTAAAAACTACAGTATTTTGATTTTAGCTGCTGGCAGAGGAAGAAGATTGAAGAGTATTGGAAAAAAAAGTCCTAAATGTTTAATTAAAATTGGAGATAATACTTTGATAGAAATATTAATAAAGAATTTGAAAAGATACGGAGCAAAAGAAATCAATATCGTTTTGGGTTATAAGAAAGAATTGATACTGAAGAAAATTCAAAAGATAAAAAATATTAAATTTAGACCAATATATATCAAAAATTTTTTAAAACATGGTCACGGTATGAGTTGGTTTTCATTTAAAAATCGATGGTTAAAAAATAAAAAACCATTATTCATATTTCATTCAGACATTATTTTTGATCATAAATATTTAAAAAAAATGATTTCTTCAAAAAAAAAAAGATTTAGTAGGCGTAACAAATAAAAAAAAAATCCAATATAAATTGGATAGTTTGGTAGTAGAAAGTAATAAAAAAGGATTAATTAATAGAATTGATTATTTTAAAAATATTGCAAAACCAAAAGGTGAAATACTGGGCATTAACAAATTTTCAACTAAAACAACTAATAAGATATTTAATTTCATGGCAAAGTTTTTAAAAGGTAAAAATAAAACCTTAAATTGGGAATTTGTAGTTGATAAATTTATTTTTGAAACAAAATCAAAGATATATATGCTTTTTAAGCAAAAATATTTATGGGTAAATATAAATACTTTTAAAGATTTAAATTACGCAAAAAAAGTGTATAAAAAAATATAAGAAACTCACAAAACTTATGAAAAATAAAATAGTATACGTTTGCTTCTCAGATGATATTTTGCATGAAGGTCATTACAATATTCTTAAGAAAGCTTCATCGCTAGGTAAGGTTACAGTTGGCCTATTAACAGATAAAGCAATAGCTACTTATAGAACCTTGCCATACAACGATTACAAACAAAGAGAACTTGCAATTAAAAATATTAGGTACGTAGATAGGGTGCTGATGCAAGATACGTTAGATTATTCTAACAATCTAAGATTAATTAGACCTGACTTTGTTGTCCACGGAGATAATTGGAAAAAAGGAATACAAAAAAACATTAGATTAAAAGTTATTAAAGTTTTGAAATTATGGGGAGGTAAATTAATAGAATTTCCTTATACGAAAAAAATATCTTACTCAAAAGTAAAAGAAAAGATCATAGAAACCGGGACAACTCCAGACATAAGAAAATCTAAACTCAAAAGATTAATCAATGCCAAAAAAATTGTTAGAGTTTTAGAGTCTCATAGTGCATTGAGTGGTTTAATTATTGAGAACTTAAAAATAATTAATAAATCAAAAAATTTTTTAGAATTTGATTGTATGTGGTCATCTAGCTTAACAGACTCCACTTTAAGAGGGAAGCCAGACAATCAATCAGTAGACATCTCGTCAAGAATAAACGGATTAAATGATATTCTTGAGGTAACTACTAAGCCAGTAATATTTGATGGCGACAATGGAGGTAGGATTGAACACATTAAATATACTGTAAAATCACTCGAGAGATCTGGAGTTTCAGCAATTGCTATAGAAGATAAAAAAGGTCTTAAAAAAAATTCATTATTTAAAAACCAAAAGGGAGTAAGTCAAGATAGCATAAAAGATTTTTGCAAAAAAATAAAAGCAGCAAAGAGCGCAACGGTATCCAAAGATTTTATGATTATCGCGAGAATAGAAAGTTTAATTTTGGGAAAATCAGTTAGTGATGCTTTATCGAGAGCAAATGCTTATTCCAAAGCTGGTGCAGACGCAATTTTAATTCACAGCAAAGAAAAGACGCCTTTAGAAATTTTTCAATTTACAAAAAAATGGATAAAAAGCAAAAACTACAAACCAATTGTAGTAGTTCCCTCAACATATTCAAAAACAACAGAGGAGCAATTAATAAAAAATGGAGTTAAAATAGTAATTTATGCTAATCATTTACTAAGAGCCTCTTATCCGTCAATGGTTGAAACTGCTAAAACTATTTTATTAAATAAAAGATCTTCTCCTGTAGAAAAAAAAATAACACCAATTAAAGAAATTTTAACTTTAATTAACTAAAATGATACAAATCGATAAGTTAGTTAGAAAGCTAAAAAATAATAATATTAACTTTTTTACTGGAGTGCCTGACAGTGTATTAAAAAATTTTTCTTTATATATTAAAAACTTTGGTAAAAAAAAACATGTTATAGCAACTAATGAAGGTGGCGCAATTGCAATTGCTATTGGTTACTATTTATCAACTAAAAAATTAGCAGCTGTGTACATGCAAAATTCAGGATTAGGCAATGCTATTAATCCATTAATATCTATCGCTCATAAAAAAGTTTACTCAATTCCAATGTTATTAATGATCGGATGGAGAGGGGCACCAGGAGTTAAGGATGAACCACAGCATAAAGTAAAAGGAGTAATAACTAAAAAAATTTTAGCTTTGCTAGGTATTAAAACTATAGAATTAGAAAAAGAAAAGGATCTAAAGAATCTTAGCATGCTAATTAAATATTCCAAAAAAGAAAAAAAACCAGTGGCATGCTTAATTAAAAAAAATATTATTCAGATAAATAAAAAATTAGTTTTTAACTCATCTTTTTCTGAAGGTTTAAAAAGATTTGAAGTGTTAAAAGAAATTTTGAATCTTATAAAAGATAAAACTAAAATAATTTCAACAACTGGTTATACCTCAAGAGAGTTAAACCAGATACGACAAGAGAAAAAATTCAAAGGAAAAGATTTTTATATGGTTGGTGGAATGGGTCATTCATCAATGGTTGCTTTAGGTTCCTCTATGTTTACAAAAAATGAAACTATTTGCATTGATGGAGATGGTTCTATGTTAATGCATTTGGGCTCAATGTCTCTGAGTAACATTTATGGTAAAAAAAACTTTAAATATATTTTAATGAATAATAATAGTCATGAGTCAGTTGGAGGACAAACCACAAATATAAAAAATGTTGATATCTTGAAGCTCATGGAGAGTTTTAAATTTAAAAAAATATTACAAATCACAAAAAAACACGAAGTTAAAAAAAAACTAAAGAGTTTTTTAAATACAAAAGGACCCTCATTTTTAGAAGTTAAGATTAAAAATGGAACGATGAAAAATTTGATTAGACCTAAAAGTTTATCAGTAATTAAAAAAAATTTTTTGAAAAATAAATAATGAACTTTAATAATGAAAATGATCTATATAACTTTTTTAAGCATAAAAAATTAAATAAGATATTTGTAATTACAGGTTTTAATTCATACAAAAAGTCTGGAGCAAAAAATATTCTAAATAAAGTTTTAGAAAAAAAAAATTTGTTTTTTTATTTTAAAAAAAATTTTTTTCCAGATATTTTAGAATTAAAAGATATTATTTTAAAGACAAGTCAATTTAAACCAGATTTAATTCTTGCAGTAGGAGGAGGCTCAGTAATAGATTACGCAAAAATTACCAATGTGTTTAAAACAAGTGATAATATTAATGAAGATATCTTAAACTCTAATTTTAAATATCTAAAAAAAATCTACAAACTTGCAGTCATACCTACTACAGCAGGTTCTGGAGCAGAAGTAACATCTAATGCAGTAATTTATATTAAAGGAAAAAAATACTCTGTAGAAAGTGAAAAATTAAAACCAGACTATTATTTTCTTGTTCCTAAATTAGTAATAGGTGCAAAAAAATCAATTAAATCCTCAGCTGGTTTTGATGCTATTTCTCAAAGCATAGAATCTATTATTTCAAGAAAAGCTAATCGCCAAAGTATTGCATTTGCAAAAAAATCTTTGGAATTGTCTTTTAAAAAATTTGAAAAATTTGTTAACGAACCAAATTTAAGCAATACAAGAAACATGTGTGTAGCGGCTACTCTTTCAGGAAAAGCTATAAGCATTACTAAAACAACTGCTCCGCATGCACTTTCTTACCCATTTACATCACATTTTGGAATAAGTCATGGACATGCTGTTTCTTTAACCTTAAATGAATTTTTAAAGTTTAATTACAAGTTTTTAAAGTATTCTGACACAAAACTTAATTTGAAAAAAAAATTTGATTTAATCTTCAAAATAGCGAAAGTTAAAAATATTAACGAATTAGATCAATATTTAGCTTTTTTAAAAAAGAAAACAAAACTTGAGAATAATTTTACAAAGCTAGGAATTGTATATGATAGAGACGTTAGTAAAATAATTTCTGGTGTTAATATTTTACGATTAAGTAATAACCCTATAAATCTAGACAAAACCATCTTAAAATCAGTTATTCTGGACATCTCAAAAAAATGAAAAAAATTGACAAAAAAAAGGGAATTCTTTTTTGGATCACAGGATTGCCAGGTGCTGGAAAGACTATTATCGGTAATTTAATAAAAAATGAAATAGAGAAAAGTTATGGACCAACTATAGTTGTTAGTGGAGACGATCTAAGAAAAATTTTTTCACTACATGGGTATGATGAAATTTCTAGAAATAAAATAGCTTATAAATACATAAATTTTGCTAAATTAATAACTAATAAAAAAATAAATTTGATTTTTGCAACAGTTTGCATGTTTGATCGCGTGAGAGATTGGAACAGAAAAAATATTAAAAATTATTGTGAAATTTACATACAAGCAAATATAAAAAAAATTATTAAAATGAAAAAAAAAAAATTATATATGAAAACTGATAAAAATATTATTGGAATAAATATTAAACCTCAGTTACCCAAAAAACCTGATATTATAATTAATAATAATTTTAGTAAAAAACCAACGGTTTTAAAAAATATATTGATAAGAAAAATAAAAAAAAAAATCAAAATTTCTAAATGAAAATAGCAATACTTTTAGCAGGTAGTAGAGCTGGCTCAGATTTTTTTGCAAGTTTACTAGATGGGCACAGTCAAATCTGTCAGTTTCCAGGAGATTTTGTTTATGATCAAAAATTGAAGAAAATTTTTAATTTAGACCCCAATCTAATACCTGATGAATTTATTAAACTATTCCCTCATTTTTTTAATTCTAGATTAAATAAAAGAGAGAGACATGATAAATTGGGGAAAAACAAAAATGAATTTTATGTAGTTGATGAATTAAAATTTAAGAAAAGATTTATTTCGAATTTAAAATTAAAAAAAGCGTCAAAAATAAATCTCCTATTGAATCTACACGAATCATATTCTTTTTCTTCAAATGATAGAGGAAAAAAAAAATTAATTCTTATTAATGTACATTTGATAGAGTGGGCAAAAATATTTTTTAGAGATTTTCGAAGTAAAGAAATAGAAATAATTTATACGACGAGATACCCACTATCTGGATTGAGTTCTCCTTTAAAGGATTGGCTTGAGTATAAGCCAAAAGCTGTTGGACCTGATTTCATGTATTATCACATAGAATTAGTTCTAAATGGAATTAATATGATTACTAAATTTAAAAAGAAAATACATGTTGTTAAGCTGGAAAACTTACATCAAGAAAATGTGAAAACTATGAAAAATTTTTGTAGAGCCTTTAATTTAAAATATGAAAATTCACTTAAATATTCGACTTTTTTTAAAAAAAAATGGTGGGGTGATAAATCATCAAAAAAATACTTAGATGGCGTTAATAAAAAATTTAAAATTTCTTATGAAAAATCTTATTTTTATAAAAGAGATGTAAGTAATATTGAACAAATTCTTCAAAAAGAATTAAAAGTATTAAAATATCCAAAGATAAATAAATATCCCGAAAAAAAATCAATTTTTCTACCAATGAAGATCGAACTAATTATACTAATTAATCTGTTCAAATTTATTAAGATAAAAAGTCTCATAAAATTCTTTTACTATTTTTTAAAAAGAATTTTTTTAATGTATCAATTAAAAAGCCAAAAATTCCTTGTTACAAAAATATAATGTAAATACTCAACTATGAAATGTATTAATTGTGGTAATAAAAAATTAAGAAAGATCGTGTCTATGGGATCTCAACCATTAAGTGGTATTTTTTACAAAAAAAAAAATTATAATTTAAGAAAATATCCTTTAGATCTTTATCGTTGCAATAAATGTACACTTGTCCAATTAAGGAAAACAGCCAAAAAGATAGAAATGTTTGGAAAAACTTACGAATACAGGACTTCATTAAGCAACTTAATGATTACTCATATAAAGAATAAAATTAAGTATCTAAAAAGCAATAACTTTTTAAAAAAAAGATCAAACATTTTAGATATTGGAAGCAATGACGGAACTTTTTTAAATTATTTTGATAAATCTAATAATTTAATTGGGGTAGATCCTTCTGCAGATAAATTCAAAAAGTTTTACAAAAAAAATATTCACGTATGTAGTGATTTTTTTTCAAAAAAAATTTTAAATAATTTAAATAAACAAAAAAAAATAAGCATCAATCAATTTGACATAATTACATCTTTTGCAATGTTTTATGATGTAGATGACCCTAACTCATTTTGTAAAGATATTGAATCATCTTTAACTGATAATGGTGTTTGGATGCTTGAACTATCATATCTTCCCCTAATGCTGAAAAATTTAACATACGATCAAATATGTCATGAACATATAGGATATTATACCTTAACATCATTTAAAAAAATTGCTGAAAAAAATAAAATGAAAATTATTGATATAGGATTTAATGAAATAAACGGTGGAAGCATTGAAATAGTATGTTCCAAAATAAATAGCAAATTTATTGCTAAAAGTAAAAAAATACAAAAAGTTTTAATTGACGAAAAAAAAATAAAAATTTCATCTTACAAAAATTTTAATACAAGAATAAATGAAGTCAAAAAAAAATTACAAACTTTTATACAAGGTAATTCAAAGAAAAAAATATTAGGATACGGAGCTTCAACTAAAGGAAATATTGTACTCAGTCATTGCAAAATTAATAATAAACAAATCAGATATGTAGGTGACGGAAGTATAAGAAAAAAAGGACGATATACCCCAGGAACAAATATAAAAATTATTTCAAAAAAAATGATGAGAGTTATGAAACCTAATTATTTATTAGTTCTAATATGGTCTTTTAGAAAAGAAGTAATAAAGCAAGAGCTAGATTTTTTGCAAAAAGGCGGAGAGCTAGTTTTCCATTTACCGCGTTTTCATATAATAAATATTAGAAACTATAAATATTTTTTAAAAAATGATTTTAAAAAACTAGCCTATAAGTACTAATAATTTTAATGTTTAAACAAAAAAAAAAGACTATTGTAATTTATGAATAAAAAATTTTGGAAAGATAAAAAAATTTTAATTACGGGACATACCGGTTTTAAAGGTGGATGGTTATCAGTGTTCTTGAATTTAATTGACGCAAAAGTGTCAGGTTTTGCCTTAAATCCAGTTGGAAAATATAATTTTTTTAATAAAGTCGGTGTCAAAAAAATCTTAAAGAATGATATTAGGCATAATATAACTGATTTAAAGGTTTTGAAAAGTTCAATTAAAAAAATTAAGCCTGAAATAATTTTTCATTTAGCCGCTCAATCAAGTGTTATTGAAAGTTTTAAATCTCCAATAAATACAATTTCTAGTAATATTATTGGTACATCGAATATCTTAGAATCTATTAAATTTGATAAAAATGTAAAATGTTTAATAATTATTACTACTGATAAAGTTTATCAAAATTATAAAATTAAAAAACATTTTGATGAAAATTCAAGATTAGGAGGAGATGACGTTTACAGTGGTAGCAAAGCAAGTTGTGAAATCATCGTAAATAGTTATAGAAAATCTTTCTTTCAAAAATCTAATTGTAAGATAGCCACTGTTAGAGCTGGAAATTGTTTCGGAGGCGGGGATTGGACTAAAGATAGAATAGTAAAAGATGCGCTAGAATCTTTCTCAAATAACAGAAAGCTAACTCTTAGAAAGCCTGATGCAACAAGACCGTGGCAGCATGTAATTGAGCCATTATACGGTTATATATTATTAGCTGAAAAATTGTGCTCTAAAAATGGAAAAAAATTTGCGAAAGCATGGAATTTTGGCCCGAGTACAGCACAAAACATGAAAGTAATTAATTTAGTAAAAATTATAAAAAAAAAAATGAAAACTAGATCTAAGATAATAATTAATAGAAATTTTAAAAAAATAAATAATAATGTAAAAATATTCGAGTCAAAGTATTTGAATATTGATAGTTCAAAAGTTTTTAAAGCTCTTAATTGGTCACCGATGCTTTCAATTGAAAAATCAGTAGATCTAACCATTGAATGGCACAAAAAGTTTATAAAAAAAGAAAATTTATTAAAAATTACTAAAATTCAAATTTTAGAATATTTAAAAAAAATAAATTTATGAAAGTAATAATTTTAGCAGGAGGCTTGGGAACCAGAATATCTGAATATACAAAAGAAATACCTAAACCAATGATAAAAATTAAAGGTAAACCGATAATTTATTATATAATGCAACATTATTCGAGTCATGGTTTTAATGATTTTATTATCGCTGCCGGATATAAAAAAAATATTTTATTTGAATACTTTAAAAAAAAAAATTTTCCTAAATGGAAAATTGAAATAGTAGATACTGGCTTAAAAACTATGACAGGAGGAAGGTTAAAAAGATTAAAAAAAAAAATTGATAATCAAAGATTTATGCTCACATACGGAGATGGTGTATCAAACGTAGACTTAAAAAAACTCTTGAAGTTTCATAAGAGAAAAAAAAAAATAGCAACATTAACCTCAGTAAGACCTCCAGCAAGATTTGGAGCAATTGAAATTAAAGGAGATAGAGTAAATTATTTTAAAGAAAAATCAAAATTAGATGAAGGTTGGATTAATGGAGGTTTCTTTGTATTTGAGCCAGAGATCTTTAAATTTATAAAAAATGACGAAACATTTTTAGAAAAAGGACCTATGCAAAGTTTAAGTAAAAAAAAACAACTTTTAGCTTTTAAGCACAATGGTTTATGGCAATGCATGGATACTTTGCGTGATAAAAAAATTTTAGAAAAAACAATTAGAAAATTTTAAGCAATTGAAAAAAAAAATTAAAATCTTAGTACTAGGCGGAACAGGTTTTATTGGCTATCATTTGCTAAAGAGATCTTTAAAAAAAAACTATAAATGTGATAGCATTTCTAAATCAAAACCTAAAAAAAAAAGAAAATTAAAAAACGTTAGATATTTAATTTGTAATATTAAAAATAAAAATTTACTAAAAAAAAAATTAGATAACTATTATGATTATATTGTTAACTTATCCGGCTACGTAGATCACACTAAAAACCAAGAAATTGAAAGAATTCACTTCCATGGCTGTAAAAATTTAGTCGAAATTTTTAAAAAAAAAAATTTAAAATCTTTTGTTCAAATAGGATCAGGATTAGAATATGGGGACCTACATTCTCCTCATAAAGAAACTTTCAAATGCAGGCCAAAAACTAATTACTCTATTTCAAAATTAAAAGCTGTAAAGTATTTAGAACGCAGTTATAAAAAATTTAATTTCCCTTTTACAGCTCTAAGATTGTATCAAGCCTATGGACCAAAACAGGATGTTAATAGATTAATACCTTATATAATAAAATCATGTTTACAAAATAAAGAGTTCCCTTGTACTAGCGGCACTCAACTAAGAGATTTTTTGTATATAGATGATATGATTGATCTAATTTTTAACGTTTTTACTAACGAAAAATCGAGAGGAAAAATATTTAATGTAGGTTCAGGAAAAAAAATGAGTGTTAAAAAATTAATTTTGTCTATTGTCAAAATTACAAAAAAAGGTAGACCAGGTTTTAATAAAATTAAGATGAGAAAAGATGAGAATAATAAAATGTATCCAGATATTTCAAAAGTTAAAAGATTATTAAAATGGCACCCAAAAACTTGTTTAGAAAAAGGTCTTATAAAAACAGTCAATTTTTATAAAAAATAATTTATGCAATTTTCAATATGTATTCCGACTTTCAATAGAGTTGATAATTTAAATAACTGTTTAAATTCAATATTAATTTCAGATAAACTTCAAAATGATTTTAATTATGAAATTTGTATTTCAGACAATGGTTCAACCGAGAAAGTTGAAAAAATAGTAGATTTTTACAAGAGCAAGTTAAAAATAAAATTTCATAAATTTGAAAAAAATATGGGCTTTGCTTTAAATGCGCTAAAAACAGTAGATATGGCCGAAGGTGAATTCGTTTGGATGATAGGTAATGATGATCTTTTATTACCAGAATCATTATCAAAGATAAAAAAACTACTATCAAACAATAAAGAGCCTGAGTATTTTTTTATTAATTCATTTCATTTAAATTCAAATTTTTTAAAAGAATTTCCTAGGCCATTTGACACTAAAAATTTACCAATAAATAAATTGAAGAGCATTTCAAAAGTCAAAAGTAGTAAACAAGTAGAATTTTGGGAAATTATAGACCCAGAAGTTTCATGGGATTTTTTGATTGGTATTTATTTAAGTATATTTAAAAGAGAAAAATGGAACAAACATAAATCGATTTTAAATTATCAAGATTTAAATGACGCAAGATATTGGTCTAATTTTAATAATACTTGCATTCATCCAATAATAATGGGTAGTGCATTCAAAAATTCAAAAGCTTTTATTTGCGCAGAACCACTAAGTGTTAATTTGTCAGGACAAAGAGAATGGTCTAAGCTTTATGAGTTTATAGAAATTATTAGATTACCAGAACTATTAGATTATTACAGAAATCAAGGCATGAGTCTAAAAAGATATTTGTATAATAAAAATTATAGTTTAAGAAATTTTAGTAATTATTTTTTTAAAATTTTAATAAGGGGTGAAGAATATGGCAGAAATTACATAAATTTTAAAAAACATATCATTCCAAATTTATTTTATCCTAATGTATACTTATCTATAATAAAATCTTTATTTAGAATTAATTTAAAGATCATTAAAAAATTGATTAAATGAAATTTAAAAATAGATCAGCAGTAATTTTATGTGGTGGCAAAGGAACCAGGCTTGGTGTGATTGGGAAAAAAATACCAAAAACATTGGTTAAAATTCAAGGAAGAGAAATCTTATGGTATATCGTAAAAATGTTGAAACTTTACAATTTTAACCATTTTGTTATTCCACTAGGTTTTAAAGGAAATTTAATAAAAAAATTTTTTAAAAAGAATAAAAACTTTAATTGTAAAATTGAATTAATAAACACAGGAGTTAATTCTGGTATTGGAAGAAGAATTTTTTTAGCTGAAAAAGAAATTAAATCAGAAAACTTTTTATTATTAAATGGAGATGCAATTTTTGATTTTAACATTGATAAAATTTTTAAAAACCATGAAAAAAATAATTTTGGAATAAGCTTTATTTCAGGTGAAATTACTTATCAGTACGGAACCGTTGGTACCATAAAAAATAAGGTAGTCGATTTTAAAAGAAATTTAGTCTATGAAGCAATAAAAACACGAAATTCAAATACATACAAAGCATTTAATTACACTGGAATGTCTATAATCAATACACACTTAATAAGAAAACATAAAAAAATATGTAACAAAACAGATAATTTTGAACAAGATATTTTTCCAAAACTATTAAAAAAAAGCTCAAGCAATCTTCAAAAGATTAAGGGATATTGGCATTCAATAGATAATGTAAAAGATATTAAAGTAGTGAATGAAATCAAAATTAAAGATAAAAGATTTTTAGGTATAAAAAAAATAAAAAAAAAATTAAATGGAAAATAAGAAATACATTAGGTTATTTAAACCATCCGTAGGAAAGGAAGAAATTAATTCTATAAAAAAAGTTTTTAAAAAATCTTGGCTGGGGTATGGTTCGAAGGTCAAAGAATTTGAAAAAAAATTCAGCTCATTTATAGGCACAAAATATGCAGTCGGATTAAACTCATGTACAGCAGCATTACATCTTGCGCTTGCAGTAAACAATTTTAAAAAAAAGAAAAAAGTTTTGCTTCCTACCATGACTTTTAGTGCAACTGCTGCTTCGATATTGTATAATGATTTGATACCGGTATTTGTAGACGTAAATAAAAAAGACCTAAACATATCATTTGAAGACTTAAAAAAAAAATATACAAAAGATTGTGTAGCTGTAATGGCAGTGCATTTTGGTGGTCATCCGTGTCAAATGGACAAGATTGTGCCGTGGGCCAAAAAAAAAAATATGATCGTTATAGAGGATTGTGCTCACACTTGCGGGGGAACTTATAAAGGAAAAAAACTTGGAACTTGGGTGATTACAGTTGTTTTAGTTTTGAGGATAAAAAAGTTATTACAACAGGAGACGGAGGAATGTTGTGTACTAATAAAAAGAATAAGATTAATTTATTGAGGTCTCTTTCATTTCACGGTTGGAGTAAAGATCCTTGGCAAAGACACTTAAAAGGAGCTGGAAAAAAACATTGGTATTACGAGGTGCGGAATTTAGGATTTAAATATAATATGAATAACTTATTGGCTGCAATAGGAATTTCTCAGCTTAAGAAATTAAACCAGTTAAATAAAAAAAGAATATTAGTTTTAAAAAAATATCTGTCGGTAATTAAAAACTTTAAGAATATTAGTCTCGCTTTCCCATACCATTTAAATAAATCATGTTATTGGCTTCTAACTCTAAGAATAAAAAAAAGAGATCAACTAATAAACTATTTAAAGACCAAAGGTATTTCCACTAGTGTTCACTTAATGCCATTACCATTACATCCTTTATATAAAAAATATAGAAATAAAACTAATAATTCGACAAAAGTTTGGAAAGAATTATTTAGCCTACCTTTTTTTCCCGATATAAAAAAAACTCAAATTGACTACGTGCTTAAGTTTGTTAAAAAATTTGAGAATGGAAAACAATAAATTAAGCATATGATAGAAGGCGTTGTAATAACCAATCTTAAACAAATTTCTGATGACAGAGGAAAGATCATGCATATGCTTAGAAAGGACTCAAAAATATTTAAGAACTTTGGAGAAATATATTTTTCTACAATAAACTTTAATTATATAAAAGCTTGGCATTTACATAAAGAAAATACTTTAAACTACGCGTGCATCAAAGGAAAAGTAAAGTTAGTATTATTTGATGACAGAAAAAAAAGTTTAACTAAAGGCCAGTATCAAGAAATTATTTTGTCACCAGATAAGCCTGAAACTTATTTATTAATAACGATTCCTACTAATATATGGAATGGCTTTAAAGGTTTAGATAAACCTGACTCGATTATAGCAAATTGTCTAGATTATCCTCATAACGAAAATGAAATGTTAAGAAAAGATTATTTAGCTCAAGAGTTTAATTTTAAATGGTAAGCACGTTTAAACTTTAAAAAATATCTTAATGAAAAAAGCACCTCTAGTAAGCATAATTATGAATTGCCATAATGGAGAAAAATATTTAAGGCAAAGTATTAAAAGTATTTTAAATCAAAATTATAAAAAATGGGAATTAATTTTTTGGGACAATAAATCTACAGATAATAGCAAAAAAATTTTGTTTAGTTTTAAAGATAAAAGAATTAAATATTATAAATCAAAAAAATTTACCAGTTTGTACAAGGCCAGAAATCTAGCTATTAAAAAAGCAAAGGGAAAATATCTAAGTTTTTTAGATACTGATGATTGGTGGTTTAAAAAAAAATTAAATCAACAGATAAATTTAATTAACAATAATAATAAAATAAATTTTATTTTTTCTAATGTTTATCGTTACAATCATAAGGATAAAAAAAAAAAACTACATTTTAATAATAAAATACCCGATGGAAAAATTACACAATATTTATTAAATAATTATAAAGTTGGTATATTGACAGTTTTAATAAATAAAAAGTTTTTTTTGAAAAAAAAATTTAATCAAAATTATAATATTATTGGAGATTTTGATTTTTTTATAAATCTGAGTATTAAAGAAAATTTTTACTGTATTCAAAAACCATTAGCATATTATCGTGTACATGATAACAATTATTCTAAAAGGACAAAAATTTACACAAATGAACTTGGAAATTGGTTGAAAATAAATTCTAAAAGATTAAAAAAAAAGGGATATTCACTTAATAGTATTAATTATCATTACTATAAATTAAAGCTTAAACAGTGTTTGAGCTGGGGGACTATAGCTCATTGGTAGAGCACTTCGTTGACATCGAAGGGGTAGCAAGTTCGATCCTTGCTAGTCCCACCATTTTTAAGGATTAGACATATTTCAAATATAATTAATGTTGAAAAGCATCAATTAATTACACTTTACTTAGATAAGTAAAAACATTATAAAAATCTGCCTGGTAATTATTGCGAAGGGGCCACACCCGATCCCATTCCGAACTCGGAAGTTAAGTCCTTCAGCGCCGATGGTACTTTGTCTTAAGATATGGAAGA
>MDSX01001130.1_pt1 | contig 27585 bp, 49 predicted proteins | sample 811141 | NCBI WGS metagenome assembly MDSX01 (sample SAMN05326642, study PRJNA326480) | marine metagenome | isolation source: seawater | place: Atlantic Ocean: South East | collected 2010
TAGCGGTCAATAAGGTACTGAAAGTAGTTATTATCACTTCCATAGGCTACCCATTGTTTGTTAGACTTCTCTACAATTTCTGGGCTTGTGTAACTACTTAAATTAACTATTCTTAAATCGTTCATAAAATAATATAATCGTTATCAAAACTATTCTCTGTGGTATATTCTCCATCATTTACAGAGTAGTAATCGTTATTTACTTGGTTTATCGCCTGGTCTGTACAAAATACTCTGTCCTTGTATATAACAGAAGTTCCGTTTTTAATTTCAAGCGTGTAAAAGTCTGCTTCCGTCAAAGTACCAAAAGCAACAGTAAAAGACATATAATTAACATCCGTTGAAGCTGTGGGAGTTTTAGTTATTACCGACCCAGTGCTTTCGCTTGTTAGATTTACAGTTATAGCGCCATTAATAAATTGCCTTGGTATGACCTTAAAAGTTTTATCTCCGTTAGTTCCTATTAACTTCATACTAATATATAAACAAAACTAAATTATTTTGTATTGTATATAAATAAAAAAAGCCCTCCCAAAAGGAAAGGCTAATTTTAAATATAAATAATATATTAAGCTGGGTCAATTGGAGTTGTTGAAGCTACATCTGGAGCGGTTGCGAAGAATGGTGGGTCCACCTCTGTTGCAACAGCAGTTAATGTAAATCCTTGTAAATCTCCAGCAGCAGCACCAGATACAATTGTACCTCCAGTGATTTCAGCTCCGTTAGCTTTACCTATTAGTAAGTACTTAGTAACTCCAGCACCATTTGGATAAAGTTCAGCTACATAATGCGCACGACCTCTATTTAAGAGTTTAATCTCTTCTTGTGTCGCTACGTCTAATACTTGAAAAGTAATGTTTAATGTACTTTCATAAAATGTAGTTCCGTTTTCCCTTGAAGATGTTACAGTTGTCTCTAAAGACGTTTGCCCTCCTTTAACTTCAAACTTAAAAAACTCAGAGCTTGATAAAGCCCCCAAGTCAACAGTACCAGCAGAAGGAGTTGCATTTGCAACCTCTGTTCCAAAGTCTAAGATGTAAATATTTTTAATTCCAGCAAAGGCGGTCTTACATCCTACCCCTCTACCTTTCGTTATTGCACAAGCCATAATTGTTAAAAAATTTTTTTTAACTTACTGATAGTCAATAAGTTAGGTTAATATTAAAAAAGGGTAGGCAGTTTTCGCCCACCCCTTTGAATCAGTTAATTAGTAATTAAGAATAAAGAACGATATCGCTACCAACTCCTATTTGTACTCCAGCAGTGTAACGCATTACTACACGTACATTCTGAGAACCATCAAGGTCAGCCATATCAATTACTTTAACTTCGTTTCTGTCATCTAAAAGACCAGTTCCAAAGAACAAGTTAGACTTCTGAGCCAATACAGCTTCGTTATCTCCAAGTCCTTTAGCTACAAAGATGTTGATACCCTCAAAAGATAACTCTCCACCGTTGTACCAAGTTGTACCTTTGTTATCAATACCATTTGCACCTACGTTAGAAGCAAAACCACCTAAAGCACGGATATATGCTCTTGCGATGTTTGTTGAAACGTAAAGAGTTAAATCTTCTTTACCTAAGATAGTTGATGGTGCAGCATCTACAATAGCACCTAACTGAGCAATTACGTTTGAACTTGTTACAGTAGCTTGAGCCACATCTACAACAGTAGCATCAGCACCTAACAAGGTAGTAAAGCCATCAAAAGAACCCTCTCCAGCAGAACCACTCCAGATAGAAGTTTCAGTTGCATTTGCAACCTCAGCAGCTACTCTTGAAATAACATAGTCAGAGAATAAAGGTGGTAACTCATCAAAAGCACTAAAGCCCATCTGGGCCGCCTCCCAATCCGACACCAAATTCGACTTGCAAATTTGCAAATTTATTTGTAATTCAGTGGGAGTCAATACTTTTTCAGTCAATGTAAGACCAGAAGTAGTAGCATCAAAATCACAATCAGCAGAACGTACTAAGTTAGAAAAAGTGCCTACTTTCATAGCAGCTTTATACTTAATGTTCGGTAAGATTGTTACAGCTCCAGCGTCTAATGTTGAAGCAGATAAAAGGGCAGCACCTAAGTACTTCCCAGCAAATTCTCCAGCATAACTGGATGATGTAATAGTTGGATTAGCCATTTAATTTAAATTTAGTTGTTAATTATTTTATTCATTACTCTATCAAGAGTGCTTAGTTTTCTTTTGTTAGCAAACTTGAAATTTTGTTTGTTTGTTGAGTCAGCTTCTGGGTTTGCCATAATAGGCTCAGCGGAAGGCTCATTCAATTCTTCTTGTACTTCTTGTGGTACTTCGCTTAGTTCGTGCTTAGATAATTCTTCTGTTAATAAGTTTCCTAAGTCTTCAGCGCTTAAGTCTTCTTTAGGCTCTAACATAGCTTTGATTTCTTCAATCATTTCTTTGACCTCAGCAAGTTCTTGTTTAGTAGCGTAGCCCATTTCTTCCTTTTCTTCTTCTGCTTCTACTTCTTCAATTACTTCTTCTTCTTTTTCTTCCTCTTCGGCTTTAATCTCAGCAATTAATCCCTCTTCTGCTACTACTAAAATTCGCCCGTCTTCCATTTGGTATTCGCCTACTGGTACGGCTACTTTTTCATCTTCTGTAACAATAAAGATTTCTTTACCAGCTTCAAAAGAATCTGCCTCTAAAACAGTTCCGTTTTCTAAAGTTTGTTGCTCTAGTTTAATCTCCTCAGATAAACCTACAACTTCCTTGATTTTTGATATCATATCATTTGTATTCATATTAATATATAATGGTTAAAAATTAATTTTGCATTTTCAAACGTTTCCTACACCTTGCGCCCTTAAACTTCCATCGCAGCATTTGGTTTTATAAGTGTTGTCTTTACATAAACAACCGCCCCTACTACTTCCCTTAGGGCTTGTTTTACTTGGTGTTATAAATTTTTTAATTCCTTTTAGCATATTACCTTACGCAATTTCCGTTTTTCTTTTTAAACCCTTTAGGGCATTTACCGTACATATCTACGCTGTGCTGTTCGCAAGGCATAAACCAAGTTTTACCCATAAATTCGTGTTCGTGATATTTATCACAACCAATATCTTGTGCAGCCTTTATAGCAAGTTCTTTAGTGGCATAAGCCAAGCGGTCATCTATAATGGCCATACTGTCATTTATAACTTCACTCGCTAACTCAATTTCGCCTAGTTCTTTTAGTTTGCTTTCTGCCCAACGCTTACCAGCTTTACCACCCCATAGTAAATAAGAGATAGTTCCACAAGCCTTAGTATCTCCTTCATCGTAATACTCCTCAGCTCTTGATAAATAAGAATACATCCTTTTAATTGTTTCTTTACTTATTGGTTTTCCTTGTGCTAATTGCTGCGCTCTTATCTTACCTACTTGTGTAGCGCATTTGTTATTGACTTTCTCGTTTAATTCTAAGCCTCTTTTAGCGTTATTCTTTACTCCGCTTGGATAATCTCTATAACTTTCAAGAACCATTTTTTTACCACCTTTTACGCGCTTATCATTTTTGATAATTGCCTTAACCTGGCCTAGTAAATACTCTGCTTCCGCTTCTTCTATCTTAGCAAGTTCGTCTTTAATGCTTTCTTTAGGTCTTTCCATTTTATCCGCAAAGTACCCTTCAATACTAAAACCCTTAACCTTTCCAGTTTTTACAAACTCGGTCCAGATTTTATCGTTGTTTACTTTTACAGCACCTACCCAAGTACCTAAAGGTAAATCCATTCCATACTTTACTGATTTGTCGTGTACCTTATCTTCTACTATCCAAGACTCAACTAAACTAAGTCCGTTTATTTCGTATTGGTGTTCTAGTGTTGAGTTATTCTGTTTGCCTTGCATTAAGTACATTTGAGAGGCTTTTAAGACAGTATCTTTTGAGAAATATATATAGTACTCATCTTCTCCATTGCGTCTATATATGGGCTTATTTGGTATAAGTAGCGCACCCATAAGTATTCGCTTTTCTTTGTCAACCTCTGCAAGTTTAAACTCTTGTGATTTAAGTGCAATGAAGTCTTCTTCTATTGCTGGGTTTTCCACTACGCTAATAGCTTCAATTCCTATATCTTGGTCTTCATCTAAAATGAGTTCTACTATTCGCATATTATTATATAAAGATTTTTAATTTATTTTGCATTTATCCTATTGTGGCCCCCTCAACAATATTATTTTGTAAACTCTGTGCTGTTGTTACATCATTAGCTACTACATAAGCCTGGACTGGCTGTTGCGTCTGCCCACCTATTGCATCTGCTAATTGGTTTGTATCACTTGCACCTACTACATTAAAACTCGGTGGTGCTGGAGCTGCAATACTTCCGCCACCGCTAGGAGTTCCGCCTCCACTTCCTCCACCGCCTGGCACGTTTACAGATGCTATGCTTTTTACAGTCTTTAAACCAGTAGCTAGAACTGTCGCAACATTCGCAACCTTTGCCACTACATCAAAAGGTGAAGGTAATGTACTTTTTTGTTTTAGAGCTTCCGATGCTCCTTGAAACGTATTTACTGTTGCAGTTGCAATCCCTATTGCTTTACCAGCCACTGTATTCTTACCAGCTAGAGCTTGTGCTTTATTTGCCAAGTCCATAGCTTCTGCCATCATTTTTTCTTTACCAGCGAACTCAATGTCATCTAGTTTTTTATCGGCAGCCTTATATTGTTTAGTTAATTCTAGCTTTTGCTCATCTGTTAAAGTTTCATCATTTTTTAAGGTTTCTCTTCTTTCAGCAAGTATAGCTCTCTGTTCCTCAAAAATAGCCTCTTCAAATGCTTTGTCTAGCTCTAGCTCTTCTGCTTTTTTTTGTTGTTTTGCTAATTTCTTAGCCTCGTCCTGTTCGTCAAATGTTAATTGCTGAGCCTCTAACGCTAATCTTTGTACTTCTCTTAATTCCTTAACTTTCTCTGTCTCTTCTCCATAATACAGTTCTGCAAGTTTAATTTGCTCATCATAATCAGCTTTTATTAACCTTAATTTTTCAGCTCTTTCTTCTGCCTCTGTGTCTATTAAGCCTTTTCTTATTCTTTCTAACGCAGCTTGTTTATCTTTCTCAGCCTGTATCTCAGCATCGGCTTCTGCTTCAGTTTCCTCATCTATTTTTATTTTCTTCTCTTCCCCTAATTCGTTTAATACTTTTTGTAATTCTTCTTCAGATTTTATAATTTTCCTATTTTTCCATTCTTGCCAAAAAGTTCCTTTTTTAGCTCCTTCTTCCTCTAGCTTAGAAATCTCTTTCAGTTTTTTATTTGCAAAATCTACCATTAAGACAGCTTGAGCTAATTCTTCTCCAGCTTTATCAACATCAATACTACGTCCAATAATTGGTATATCTGCCAAGAACAGTTTAAACGTAGAGAATTGTTTTTTCATTTTACCAACAAATAAACCAACGTTAGCAGCTCTCTTTGATAAGCCAGCTTCTTGCTCTGCTGCGCTATCAGAATCGCCAAAATAATAATCTAATGTAAACCCAGCAAATTCAGTAACAGCAGTTAATCTAGATATAGATTCAGTAAGGTTTTGAATTGCCACTCTAGATATTTTATTTAAAATTCCTTCTCCATCCTCTATGTTTAACAAGAAACCATCCCAAGCAGAAGATAGTTTTGTTGTATCTCCTTCAAGGTTATCAAGTCGAATCTCTGCCATTGCTTTAGCAGCACCCTCCGCATCTTCAAATGCTACTTTTAAATCTTCAATGTCTTTAGTTCCTTCAGCTAATGATAAAAATGATTTAGCACCTACAACACCAACTAATTCAATAGCTGTTCCAAGTCCGTTTGATGAATTAACAACTTTTTCAAAAGCATCGTTAATGTCAATGCCTTTTTTATTTAACTCAATAAATGACTTTGACAAACCAGTTCCAGCTACACTACCCTTTAAACCATTATTTGCTAATACTCCAAGATAAGCTGCTGTTTGCTCAATGCTTACCCCAGTTGCTCTTGCTACTGGTGCAACGACTCTTAAACTCTCTTTTAATGCTTCAAAATTTAATGCAGAGCTAGAGGTACTTTTAGCCATTACATCTACAACCCTTTGGGTTTCAGCAGTAGTCAAACCAAATGACCTAACGACAGACCCAGCGAATTCAGCAGCATTAGCTAAGTCAATTTCTAAAGATGCAGCTAAGTCTAATATAGCTGGAGTAGAGTTCTTAATATCTTGAATAGTAAAACCTAACTTAGCTAACTCAGTCTGTAACCCCACAACCTCGATAGCAGTAAACTGTGTAGTCGCACCTAATTGTTTAGCTTGACCCCCAAGCACCTTTAACTCATCAGCAGTATTACCAGTAACAGCTCTAAGTGTACTTAATCCTTTAGAAAAGTCTGCTCCTATTTTGTTAGCTTTTTTTAAGACTGTTCCGAGCGCCCCTATCCCAACAACAAGAGCACCAATGCCAGTAGATATGATAGCTGCCTTAAGTGCTTGAAGTGATGGTATAGCAGCCTTAATGGATGCACCCATACCAGAAAAAGCACCGCTTAACCCTTTACCAGTTTTCTTTGCAGTTTTTGAAGTTTTATCTACTTGTTGGTCAAGACCTTTTAACTTCTTGTCTACATCACTAGTATCTCCCTTTATTACTATTGTCTTTACTATCTTAGCCATTTTATCTCTTGTTTAAGTGCTTTGTAACCTTCTTTTAGTGTTGTAGGTAGTTTATATTTACCTTGTGCTATACGGATAGCCTCAGTTTCTCCGTTAACGTATTTTAAACCCTCTAATATTAATTTTATCATAATTCGTTTAATAGTTCTATGTCTGACTTTCCAGTTTTTAGGTTAGTCTTTATTGAGTTTATTTTATATCTCTGTCCGTTAATATCAAATCTATCTGCAAGAGAAAAGTTTAATAATATCTTTAAAGGTAAATACGCTGTCACTTTTGTTAATCTGTTTTTGTTATTAAATATATTCCCTATGTAGTTTGAGTAGTGTTTTTGAAATAAGGTATCTGTAAAACTTGTGTCTCCAGTATATTCGTTTATCTCGTTTTTAAAGTTTATATTATCTTTACCAGTTGCTGGGTCCAAGTATAAAGAATTACTAGGCACGTTATAGTTTTGTATTTCTAAATAAGGAATAAGACTATTTTCAGTTAAAAAAGATATTGGAAATGATGAACTTGTAACTTTATTAGCATAGAATAAAAAAGGTAGCCCAATATAAGGCTCTTGATTATCGTCTACACAATAACCCCACTGTATAGGTGTATTTGTAGCAGTTGCAACGTTTACTATTCTTTCAAATTTAAAATGCGCAAAAGGCAGCTCTACTTTGTAAATACTACCATCTAAATTTTCATTATTATTGTATGACTCCTTACCCCAAGTGTAGCTAAATTGTTGGCTGTGTGTAGCGGCTAAAAAAGTGTTATTGTCTTTATAATCAAAAACTATTTCTTTGTATGGCAGTGCTACATTTACCTCGCTACTATTAATGTCAATGTATTGGCTTATATCATAATTTATGCCTATTGAATAAAAACTATCTAACGTATTTACTACTACTTTTCCCGTGTTATCTACGAACGCTACCAAATTAAACATCTTGAATAGCCCAGATAAAAAGTCTATAATCTTAATATCTGGAATTTCAGAAGTAATAACAAACTCAAACTCAGTTGTCAAAATATAACTACCAGTGCTAAAAGTTTCATCAGTACCAGAAGGTACTACTACAGTCCAGCTAATAAAGTTAAAAATAATGGAAGATAAGTAATTTATAGTTACTGTAAACTCATCTCCAGCGGTAGCAGAAACAACTATAATTTTATTTGTGAGCGTTACGTTGCTTTCAGCTTCTATTGTTTGCCCATTTCGTTTTACTATAACATCGTAAGGAGTTGTGTTACTTCTATTTAAACGTAAAAAAGCAGTGGTTACACTAGGCCCCGTAATCTTAAGAGTAGAAGTGTTAATCATTGAAGAGTTAAGGTCGGTTTGAACAGTCCAACCATTAACTAAGTTTGTAAATTTTGAGTCACTTTCATTTTGAACACTACCTTTTTTTCTATGTAACCACATAAATAAATTGTAGTAGGGTAAATTTGAAGAAGTAAAGAAATCATTTGAAAAAGCTAAAGAAGGATAACTTGCTGTAATCGCTTGTACTATTTTGTCTACTCTTAATGCGAATTTTAAATCACTCCATAAAACACCATTAGCATTAGACCCTCCACCAGTATGATAATATAGGTTACCATTTGCTGTTCCGTGATTATCTGAATCATAATATAAACGAGATTGAGTAATTCCACTCGCTCCAGAAGTTATTAATGGTGTTATTAAATCGTTAGTTGCTGGGTCTGCTTGTAGTGCGCCTAATATACTTGAGTAATTATAATCTGGGCTTATAGAGTTTAAAGAAAAAAGCTGGTTTAGTTTTGCCTCTCCTACCAAATCTTTTAAGTTTACTGTATTACCAAAGAATGTAATTTTATAAGAGTAAGCTTGATTCTCTTTTAGTTTAACACCTTCAAGTTTTATTTTACCATCTTTAAACGGAAAACCATTTAACTCAATAGTTCCAGATACTTTAGTCCTTGCATCAAAACCACCATCTATATTAAAGTTATAGTAATGTTTAAATATTTTGTTATTAGTCTTAGAAGATGGTACATTAAAGGTCTTAGTAAAGCTTGTGAAAACCTTAGCAACGTCTCTTGCGTTTTTAATCGTTTGCGTTAGAGATACCGATTCGTCATTAAACAAATCAAGCCTTTGACCTTCTATGTATAACTCAATATTTTGCATTATCTAATATTGTTTATTTTATTATTAGCAATGTCAAACTCTATAGTATAATCTATTAGCTTATCGTTTAACTGTGTCTTATGTGTAAATGACTTTGTCTTAGGAACTAAAGGCCTTACTTCTTCTGTGTCTGTAATAAATGTAGCCCATACTTGCTCACTTAGCATTAGCTGCTCAATGACCTGGTTATAATCTTCACTTATATATCCAGTATTCATTGTTATACTGTCCGTTCCTTGTACCATAAATTGAGTGCGTTGGTGCTGGTATGTTTTGTAGGTTAGTGTAGCTTGGTTAAATATAGCTGTCTTAAACTCTTCTCCTTTTACGCTTGTTTTATCTATAGACTTCTTAAAAAATATTAAGTCTTGAAATGCTCCAAACTTATTCACAAAGGTTACTTTGATAGGTGTATATAAACACTCCTCTAAAGTCTTCACCTTAAACACCTCTACACCACTTGCTGAACTCACATAGACCTCATCAATTAAACCTATTGAAACACTGTCTAAGAACTCACTTAAACAACTACTACCTTCAAATGTTCCACCATCATTTAAAACTCTTTCTTGAAATGAATCATAGCTTACATCTCCAGTGCTTGTTGAGTTTGCTGTTATATATCTTATTTGTTCTGTTGTTTCATCTACACTTGCAGAGCTTAGGTCAATAGTTTGTTTAACTTCTCCTTTATATAATAAAGATACTGACTCAGTACCAGCTACAAATACTGGAACTCTAAATAAGTTATCGTCTAAAGCTATTATAGAATTATTAGACTGTAGTGCTGTTGTGCTTAGTGTGGGATTTGCTCCTTCTTCAAAATATCCATAACCATCAAGACCTATAAATCCGTTAGTGTTGTCTGGGGTTACTGTAACACTTCCAGAGCCACCAGTAACAGTTTCTATTGCATTAAGCCATACCGATTCGCTATTATATTCGCCATTAAATTCAACTTCTAAATAATCTCTTACAAGCTCGCTAACCTCAAACACTACATAGGCATTAGTGCCTAAGGGTTTTTTATTTATTGTGTACCTTAAAGTTCCAGCTGCTACACTACCATTAGCAGTGAATGTTCCCGTATAAATATATAGCTTAAGTTCTACTGACGTTAAAGCTGTCTTAGATACCTTTATATAGTAAGGACTTCTTAAATTAATCTTTGTAGCCATTTTATTTCTTATTAATGTTTACTTGTATTTGTTTTTCTAATCCTATTGAGTAAGCCTCTACTAATTCATCTGGCAGCCTTTTGAAAGCTGCTTCAAAGGGCTTTGTAAAAAACATACTAGGTCTTATTCCCTTTTTATAAATAGACTTAGCAATAGCAAATTTTATTCCTTCTCTTGATGTAAACTTACCGCCTTTGCCTCTTGGTGCTAATCCTTTTCTTACTACCCATTTATCAAAAGCCTTTACTGGAGGCATCTTTGATGTGTATGAGTAAGGTGTATTATATTTCTTTTCAGTACCACTAACCCCTTTATCTTGAAACTTACCGTAATCAGACATATTAAGGCTCATAGAGGTAGTTCCACTGCTCTGGCTTATGTCATAACCTAAAGAGTTATAAAGTTCCTTAGACGCGTTCTTTTTTCCTTTAGTTAAGTTGCTTCGTGATTGTTGTATAACATACTTAGCAAACTTATTTAACTCATCCCTTAAATATTTATCTGCTAGCATATACTAATGTCGTTATGAATTACAATATCCATAGTAGCAGCAAACCCAGCTAGACGATTATCAAACCGCTCATAAAAAGGCTCTAAGGTTGCATCTCCTTCTAATTGAAACTTATCGCTATAAAGCGTACCCCTACGCAATACCATTACTAATTTGTTTAATACCGCTAACTGTGTATTAAGCACGTCTTGCTCGTTGTTGTTGCCTCTGAATATATCTTCTGTTTTTTCTTTGCTCTCATCTACAATATCCATTGCCATTACAGTAATGTTAAAAGATAAAACTTGCTCTTGTGTAGTTACAGAGTTTATAACAATATGACTTAATGGGAAAACACTTTGCTTAGATAAATCAATATCAAAAATATCGCCAGTTGTTACGGTGTTAACATTTACATCGCTTAAGAGTTGCGTTTTAATTGTTTCTGTTAGTTGGTAAAATCCCCTTATCCCTTGTTGGCTCATTATATGTTATTTGAATTTGTTTTTTATTTGTGCTGATTCTATTTGGTTTTTTTCTTTAGTGTATTCTAAATAGGTTAAGCATTCGTGTAAATTTAGTTTAGTGATATATTTAAATTTTGTAATATCTCCGTCAGCGATTCCATAGATGGAATTGTACCATCCGTATTTTGCAGTGAAATTAGATGTTGTGCTAAAGCCTTCTCGTTCTTGGAGTCCAAAGAGTTCATCATAACTAGTGATAAGTCTTTCCCTAAAGTGTAAAAAAAAACAATAGCACCAAGCACCGCATCAAGTGGAAAGTTTTTAGCCTCTTCACTTGTGTTTGTGTCATAATCTTCAATTACATATCTATCTCCTTTTTTTAGTTTTATAGGTCTGTATAGAACATTCATAGCCCTATGTATATTTTCGTTATCGCCTATAAAAGTGTCCAAGTCCATATACTCGCCAAAACTCATATCATCTAAATCTGGGATAAAGCCATATTCAACACCATTATAACTAAACCTATTCATAAGCTGATGTTCGGTATCAAACATATTATTTAATATTTCGCATATTTCTGAAATATCAGTAGCCTTCATATTTCTAACTACAACCTCTGGAACGTTGCAAAATATCTCAATCATTTTTAATTGTATAGCAGTTGTTTGCTGTTGACCTTCTAGTTTTGCAAACTCTTGATATTGACTTAAAGACAATTCATTTAAAGATGTCGGTATTTTAAGATTTACTTTCATATTACTTTACTTATTAATATATAAACGTTTTTAAATTATTTTAGAAGAGTTTTAATTGTGCTTGTCCTATTCTTTGTTTTGCTATGTCAAAATACTTATCGTCTAACTCAATACCTATAAAATTTCTGTTTGTATTAACACAAGCTACACCAGTTGAACCGCTACCCATTGTAAAATCTAACACCGTTTCGTTTTCGTTAGTGTATGTTTTAATTAAGTATTCCATTAACTCAACTGGCTTTTGTGTTGGGTGTTGTTTCCTTTTTTGGTTGGCGTTGCTAAATTCAATAATAGAACTAGGGTAGTAGTCGTCATTAAAATTGTCAATAGGGTTCTTTAGTTGTCCGTATGTTTGAAAATCTTTAGAAGTTTGTATTTTTTTATTTCTGAATTTACCTTTGGTCATTTGTGGGTTGTACACATTTTTAGCATTGAACACCATTACGTCCTCGTGACGTCTTAAAGGCATTCTTTTACAATTCAACATACCTACTTTCATTCTTTTATCCCAAACCCAATCATATTTGTAGTTTTTAATATTACTCATTCTTAAAGCGCTTGAAAACGGTTCACTTCCAAACAGTACTATTGCACCATTAGGTTTAATTATTCTGTTTAGTTGTTCCCACATTAAGTCAAAGTCTATAACGCTGTCCCATTTACAAGCAGTAGTACCGTATGGTGGGTCTGTTATTATTGCGTCTATTGAAGCGTCTGGTATTGACTTCATTACCTCTAAGCATTCTCCTTTTATTAAATCTATTTTCATATCAGTGTACTATATACTTACCTCTATTTGGGTTTTGCAACTGATAGCCAACAGCGTATCTAATCGCATCTATTAAGTGGTTGTACTTGTCTATTGGTGTGTTTGATTTACGCTCTAACCAGCGGTAGTTGTTTAACTCTTTGATAAGGTTTGTACTGTCTGGACTTACCACCAGGTCATAATCTTGTAGTAGGCTTATTCCATATGTTACGCTTCCTTGTCCTTTTATGCTTGGCTTTACGTTGCATCCTTTGGCTTTTATCTCACTTAGTAGTCTAGGCTCTGCACTGTCTCCAATTATTAAACCGCCTTTAGAGTGCTTTAAATTAAGCTCAGCTATTTGTGTAGTGGTTAATCTTTGCAAGTAAAAACATTCTTTTAGATATATTGTTTTAGTGCTGGTGTCTATGTTACACTCAACCAATGTAGAAGGATCTGCTGCGAAACCGTAATCTTGACCCCATACACTTACACTACTTCTTTTAAATTCCCCTATTGTCCAGTTATCAAATATAACCCCTTCAGCTTTATTAAGCCAAGAGCCTAACATCTGTTGCTTGTATTTCTCTGGTCTACGTTCACGCATCTGCGCTATTTGGTCAATATAGCTTTTAGATAAGTTATCTATGTTGTCAATGTAAGTAGTATGTATATAGGTAGTATTATCTTTAGTTGTATTGCTACCCTCTTGAACTCCTTTAGATTCAAAGAACCTGGTATAAATAAAATGCTCTTTAGTTGTTGGGTTTAGTATTAGTATAACTCTATTCTTGTTTCCTTTCTGTCTAACCGATAAGTCTATTGTATCAAACTTCTGTTCATCTGTTAGCTCTTCTGCTTCATCTACTACCCAAGTAGTAATCCCTTGTAAAGATTTAAGGTTTGCAGTCTGGTCTCCGCTTGATGTCTTTATCCCTCTAAATATTATCTTGCTACCAGTCTTTTTGTTTAATATCTCATCCTTTGTAATATGAAAGTGTTCTATTGAGCCGAACTGTTCAAGCTTATCTATAAACTCTGGAATGATAGATATATAAGCTGAGGTTAGTGTATAACGTGTAAATAAGATAGTGTGCCCAGCTTCATAGGTAAGCATAACTAAAAGGGCATTTACTGAAAATGACTTCCCAGAACCACGACCACCACTTACTATAAAATACCTACTGTCTGTTTCAACAATAGGTAGATATTTCTTTTTTACTTCAATCAATAGTTAATCCACGAATTTAATTAAATCTCTAAAGTTGATGTTTAAGCCCTCACTAGAGTTAAGGTCAATACTTTCCTTAGGTTTTCCATAACGATAGCTTAAATACAGCTGTAAGGCCCTTATATCGGCTTTAGCTACTAACTCCCCTAGTTTACCTAGTGCTTCGTCTTTGTCTATTATAGCGTCTAAGCGTTCTATTAGTTTTACTTCGTCTGCTTTAGCTGGTCTTCCAGCTCCTTTTCTTACTCCTCCGTGTTTCTCACTCATAGTTTTAAATCTTGATATATCTTGTTTATTCAAGTTATTAATATATAAACACTTTTACTTTTTTTTAGAACAACCTTTGTTGTGCCTTGTGCTGCTTTAGTTCCATATTATCTTCGTTTGTTATTAGCATAGTAAAGAGCTTTTAATTCTCTTGTTTAGTATAGCTCCTTTTACTTCTGCTATTGTCTTTGGTTTGACTCTGTGCTTTAATGATTTGTTAAACGGGTCTAAGCGTGTTTCTTTAAACTCCGTTACTGTTTCTATATCCCAGCCGCTTAAGATGTCTATAACGTCTTGTATTTCTTTTATAGTCTTAGTTGTTTCTGCTTTTTTAATCTCTTTCTTTATTTTGTCTTGGTCTGAATTAAAGAAAGGTTTAGAGAATACTAAGTCTAGTTCTTGTATTATCTCGTCGTGTTTTCTTTTATCTTCTAAGCTTATTACATTAACGCTATTTACGTGATGTAGTATATTACAATGACTTTTTTTTATTGTAACCCCTACCTCTTTAAAAGTACTGCCAGATTCATAAGCAAGTTTACAAAACACTTTCTTTGCATATGTGTAATTCCTTTGCCTTGTTTTTAAGGTAATGTCTAAGTTAAACTTTTTATTAACTGCTTCTTTTATTATATCTAATTTCATATCTTATTGTCTACTACTTCTATTAAGTATCTTAATTCGCTTCGCTCCCACTCCCCTAAGTTTACTCCATTTATTAGGAACTTATAGTAGTCTTTTCTTTCTGTGTCTTTTACTTCAATATTTATATACATATTATTTATTTTTTTCTATCCATTGTTGTTGTTGTTCTCTTAAGTATTCTATCTCACGTCTTAAGTAGTCCGCTGCTTTCTCTAAGTCTTTTAACTCATCGTCTTTCTTACCGCTTCTACAAACATACTTAATTATATTACCCTTATTGAAAGATAGTTGATAATCTTTTATAAAGTCTATAACATCATAGCCTTTTCCGTTTTCGTAATGTAAATAGGTTGCTCTCATATTATTTTTGTTGTTTATCTGTTTCTTCATTTTCTTTATCTATTATTAGTTTTAGTGCCTCTAACTTTACATACATTTGGGCTACTATATTCTCAAGTCTTAGTATGCGTTGTATCTGTGTGTGTTTCTTTTTTTTCATTTTATTTAATCATTATTATAATGCTTTAGATATGGTTGCTCTTTCTTAGTGCATTTTTTTATCCAGCTTTTATCTAAAAACTTAATATATCTAAATTGTCTTAAATCGTGTTTTATTGCATTTTTTTTATTTGTTTGTAAATATCTGCAACCACCAACATTATTTTTGTAACGTTGGCTTTTTTTAGATACAGTCATACTTGTATTATGATACATTGTAGATTCAAGTTCCCAAAAACTGCTGGTGTGTTCTCCATAGAATCTAAAGCTACAAGCTTGATAAACAATACCTAAACCACCGCATCTTTCATCTGCAAAACTTTGTACCCATTTAATGGTTTTAAGCTTTCCCTTAATGTACTTTATTGAATAGCTTATAGCCATACTTTCACTATTTCTTTCAGCTTTATCATCTAACCACATTCTATTTAATTCTAAGTATTGGTTCATTTCAGTGCCTTTAACTACGCTTCCACAACTTGCTGGGTTCATTGCATATCCATACTGTAGGACACCTAAAAACTCTTGATTTATAAAAACACCTAAATTAATATAAGTTCCATTATATACTTTTTTAGAATAATGGTTTTTTATAATTGTTTCTTTTGCTAAATCCTTATCAATCTCTTTTACTTGAAAATTATTAGTTCCATAGCCTATTACATCTTTATGCCCAAACATTGGTATCTGGTCGCTATAAATATATCCTTTCATATAGTTGTTAAGTAAGCGTTAAAACTTTTATCTATTGCATCTTTTGTAAAAGAGCAGTTATCCATAGAGTTATAGTGATAAAAAGTAAAATCAATTAGTAGGTTTAATATTTCTTTATTTGACATTGATAAAATCTTTTCGCTTCTTTTAATTTTTTTAAATACTGGAATAATACTACCTCCGTTTAATTTCATAGACCTTCCATTTTTATTTAAATGTTTTATAAGTCTTCCGTTATATAAATAGTTTTGCCCTAAATACTCAACAATTTCTAAAAGTCTATTATGGTTTTTAGGTAGTTTACAATTACCTTTTTTAACATTATTTGTAATGCCTAAAAATATGGAAATTAAAGCGGGAATAGTAAAAAGTTTTCCATAAACACCCTCCGCTTCCTTTAAGCTGTTAGGACTTTTCATAACCTCTAATAAAAACCTTTTATAATCTTTATTACCGCTACCAGCATAACTAACAATGTAATCAATAACTTTTAAAGATTTACCTCTTGTGTTAAAAGATATAAATGTTTCTCTTGCTTCTTCATTGTCTTTAACTTGTTTTTCTAAAACATTAATTTTTTTATGTTTAAGGTAATCAAAAACAGCACTATATAAATGATTTCCGTCAGTTAATATTTTAGTTCCGTCTTTAGTTATACATATAAGCACGTCCCTAAGCTGTCCGTTTTCAGATACTGCTTCCGAAAGGTCTTTAACATTCTTTTCATTTCTCCATCTTTGCCAAGTTGGAATAATTACATTTTTAAAATCTTTTTTCGTGTAATTTGTTCTTTTTGTTTTCATTTTGTTTTTTGTTTTTATGTTATTATTATAATTCCCCAGTTAAGCAATAGTTATCTAAGTCAGCACCCTCTATAAAGAATTTATTGTATAAGTCAAGTGCTTTTTCTACTTTTTGTTCGCCTCTGTAATAAAATTCTTCTGAGCAGTTAAATATACCAATGTCAAGTGAGCCTTTGTCTAATACCAAGAACTGAAAGTCTTTGTATTCTTTATTGAATAGGTTGCAATATAAATAGCATTGCACATCGTATCCATATTTATTAGCACTCCAGCTAAAGTCCTTGATGTTTGTTGTAGTCTTAATGTCGCAAATTCTATTCTCCCCTAACACATCAGCCTTGCCTCTGAATGGCATACCTAAGACGTTATCTATTGCTGGTATTTCAAACTCTGCTTTAGTGATTAGTTCTTTTGCGTGTTCGTTGCGATAGAACGCATCTACAAGCCTTTCTGTTTCGCTTCTTTCCTTAGCGGTGTAAACAGTTCCAAACTCTGCCACAGCTTCCTTAAACTTCTTTGTGTTTCTGCTCTGTACCTCTACAAACTTTTGTTCTGAAAATTTTTGAGGCTCAAGGATTGCCCAGTGAAACAATGCACCAGCCCTTAAAGCTGCGCTATCCCCACTGCCATACTTCAAGCTAAAGCTATAAGTTTTTGGGCTTGACAGAAGCTGTTTAAGGCTGCTACTACTAAGAGCTAACTTGTTTAGTTCTCCATAGTAAAAAGTGTCATCTTCCATACGCTTAAGCAGTTCTGCTCTATCGTAATGCTTTCCGTCTAATAGTTTTATTTTATTCTGTATCATAGTTGTAGCAATTTTTAGAGCAGTAAGTATCTCCGTTAGTTTCCGTTCCACAAGTTCTACATTCCGTTATCTCATCTGGTTTATCTATGTGGTAGTCTAAGTAATTCATATATTATATTTTTTTAATTTGTTTTCTAAGTCTTCTATTTGTTTGTTTAGTTCTAAGATAGTTTGATTCTTACTATCTCTTACAGCGCTTACTTTTTGTTCAAGTACTTTATTTTCTATATTAAGCTGGTTAACATATTGACCTATCTCGCTAACCCCTTGTATAAAGTGTTTAAGGTCTTTGTTCTTTGGCTTTGCATCAGACCACTTAATAACCCTATCGGATATAAAGTTAAACCATAATACATAAGACTGTCTTTGTAGTAAAGTCATTATATTGACATCCCTATTACAACCCCAATAGATAATAATAAAATAGATAAAGAAAAAACAATAAGTAAATCTAACTTAGTCTGAGCTTCTTGTTCTAGCTTTTCTAACTCTTTTTTAGTGTAAACCTCAATTCGCTTACCTTTAACGTCAATGTGTAATCCCGTTTTTGTTTTTTTCATTTTATTGTATATTAATTATTATACTATTTATATGGTCTTTTCTTTCTAATAATTTTTTTAATACGTCTTCTGGTACGTTATCTGGAAAGAGTAAGGTTTTGTTAATTTGTTTTAACTCAAGATTTAAGTCTGTTAGTTGTGTTCGCATTTTGTTTTTGTTTTATTAATATACCGCAATATAAAATTAATTATACTTATAAACAAATTATAAACAAAGTATTTTATTCTTTTACCTTAAAATAGCTATCCCATATACCCAGCTCAGTGTCTTCTTCATTAATGTTTATTATAGCTGCGTCGCTTTCTTTAAGCAAATAACAAGGCTTAGATACTTTCTTACTATTCCAAAGGGTAGTACTTGGGCAGTACATATTTTTAATTTCTAAGTCCTTTAGGTTATTAAGCCAAAACATATAATTTCCTTTGGGGTCATTAACAAAATACAGAGCAACCTTACCGGTGTTTATTAATCTATCAAACTTATCTTTTTCTATTATCTTAGTATCATAGTATTTATTTCTGAATTTCATTTCTATGACACAGTCCTGGAATTTTGGAGTTGTACCCTCAGCATCCCAGCTTTCACTGCCCTCTCCAGTATGATTTAACTTCCAACCATCTAAGTTTAGCAATGTTATTATTGACCGCTCCCAATTATGTATATCTTTAATTTTTGTCATAAACCTTGTTTATTTCATTAATCCATTGAACTAATCTTTTTGGGTTGCAGCTACAAGGCTCGTGATACTTGTGTTTATAATATATAGAATGGAGTTTACACAATAGCTTATATTGTTCTTGAGTTAGCTTACCTTTAACATCAGCTTTAAACTGCTTCCATTGTTCGCGGTGTTCTATTTCCATAAGTCTATATTAATATCGTTCCACTCATCTCTGCGCTTATCACACCCACAGTCTGGGTTTATTTTTTTCCATATATACCTTATACCAGTGTAGTAAGTAATGTAGTATACTAAATCTCCTAATTTCATAATTTATCTTTAATATTTTTAAGTGCTGTTCTATAAGTGTTATATAAGCTATAATAACTTATCTTAGTGTCTCTGCTAAGTGATGCTACAGACTTACCAGAAGCTACTAAACTGAATACCTTAGAGTCGTACCAGTACATTTCTTTTAGTATATCGTCTATGTTATCTTTTTGTTTAGCATATTCTACTTCGTCTATCCCTAAGTCTTCAACTTCTTTTATCTCTCCGTTAATGTCTTCTATATAAGTTTTAAGGAACTTAGCTTCTTTCTTATGGGTGTTTAAATATATCCCCCTAAGTACTTTATAACAGTAGTAAGTGTTTATGTCATCATTGTAAGAAAGGTCAAGCCCTTTTTTTATATCGCATATAAGCTGGATATACATTTCCTGGACAATATCCTCAGCATAGTTTTTATTAGCACCAAATGATTTGACTATATTTATCCAATCTTTATGTTTTTCGTAAGCAAGTTCTACTAAGGATTTCATATTATTTTAAATTTAAGTCTAATTCCGATATCTTCATACTATAACTATCTGCTCTAAATTTAAATTGGCTTCCGTTAGGGTCAATATCTCCTTTTTTTCTAAATATTGCAGTATTGTAAAATTTATCTTTTGCAATAAATCCATATAAATAAGCTTTTTTGTAATCATCAGCCATACCAACAAAGCAGTAGTAATCACATTTTTGTTTAGTATTAAAAGCAAAAAGACTCATAGTCCAATTATTATTTGGTTTCAAATTTGCACTATGTCTTTTGGTTTTTACATCTATCTTTTTATTGTCTATTATTAAATCATAGTCATAAGTATTTTCTTGAATAGCGTTGTAATACTGTCTTACTAAGACCTCTCCTAAAGCACCGCATTTATTCCCTTGGCCTTGTGTGTAACTGTTATTTAATACCCCAAACTCATATAGCTTTTTAGCTTCTGCAATACTTTCTTTTGTTATTTGTAACTCTATCATAGTGTAGATTTAGTTAAAGTTCTAGGTACATAGTATTCTAATGGGTCGTATATGTCAGCCCAGATACAAGGTAATCCAAATTCATTAATCGTAAAGCTAAATGTTTCAAATGGATAACCTCTGCTTCGCATACACTTAACTGTAACCAGGTCTTTATTAGTTGTGTTTAATTCCAAACTAGTTACAAGCTCCGCCTTCTTCTCTAAGAAACTACCTAAATGACCAGTCATTTTAGAACTTCCAAAATTTTGATGTATGACACATAAAATGTGAGCATCGTATTTAGTAGATAATTGCATAAGTTTTGATACTGCTGCGTTACAAGAAATTAAATCATTAACATCTGCTACTATGTCAGCCACACCATCAAGAATAACAAGACCATTTTTACCTTTATTTTTTTCTAGTATATATTCTATAAATTGTAATCGTTCTTTATATCCTACTGTTCTTAAAGCAAAAGTCTTATAGCAACCTACATCCTTAGTTATACTCATATCTTCAATGCGCTTAAAGCTTCTAGATGCGTGCCAATGTCCTTGCTCTGTATCTATGTGAATTAAACAGCGGCCATCTCTATGACCTCTAAGTTTACCTCCAAAGTTATTAGCACCACTTAAATAAACTGAAGCTAAAAGAGAGCAGTAAAAAGATTTTTTTGACTTTGGTGGAGCTGTTACTACAGAGATATTTCCATAGCTTCCTAAAGAAACTGGATATTTTAACTCTCCTCCTTTTGTTTGAATTGTTGAATGCCCAAAGCTCAAGGCACTAGGAGGATAATCAATAACCTCTGATGTGTCTATTGTACACTCTTCAACTATTAACTCCATTAACATATTATCTGTTGTTTGTTCTTCTGTCATTTCTTTTGTTATTGTTTTTGTTTTGTTTAAAGGTATAAAAAAAGGGTCAATTAAGACCCCTTAGTTATAAGAAAAAATTAAAACGGAAGTCCGTCGGCCTCAGCTTCTTGAGTAACTGGCTCTTGTTGTTGTTGTTTTTCAGCGTTTACAATTGTCCCGCTATTCCAAACTACTTTGCCATTGCCTAAGTAAGACTTTTGTTTTTTAGCCTCACGTTCTTCTTGTGTTTGGCTTACATAGATACCAGTATTGTTACCGTATCTTGTTTCATCGTTTACTGACATTGTAAGATTTACATAAACTGCTCCATCTTTCCCAGCAATAAACTTCTCTTTTGGTAGCTTTGCTACATTTAAACTAAAATTAATTAATGCACTCATATTTATTTATATTAAAGGGTTTTTATTTGTGTAGGTTTTTTAAATGATTCTGATTCGTCTTCTCCAAAGACTCCTAATTCATAGAATCCAGTAAGTTTTAGAACAGCTCTTGACATCGCTCTTTTCTCTGCCATTTCTGCTACATACCAAGAGTTCGTGTTACCATCTTTGTAAGTAGCTCCTTTGAAAGCGCTACCGAAAGTTTCTATACGTTTATTATCTTTAGAGGCTATTGCTTTAAATACAGCATAGTTAGGTTCGCACCTTATCACATCATAGTTTACAGACATCTGCTCTAAGGCTTGTATTTTATCTATACCTTGCCTAGTAATAATAGTGTAATGTTGGTGCTTAAAAAAGTCTTCTTTTGTTAGATTGTATTTCTTATACAAATCTGTTAGTTTTTGTTTATTCATTGTTGTTTATTTAAAATTTCGTTTTGTGCTTCTAAGTATTCTACCCTTAGTTCTAACGCTTCTATTCTTGCGTTTAAGTAGTCTATTGTTTCTGGGCTTGATGTTCTTTTTACGTCTTCTGAATATGTCATCTTAAACCTCGTTAAATAGTTCGTAAGGACTTTCATAGTAGCTTAGTAAAGTGTGTAAGCTCATAACAACCCCATAGCTTAATTCACTTACCTTAGTCTTACTTTCTAACTCTTGTGTTACTTCTTCTACCACTAAAGGAAATTCAAAGTTCTTGTTTCTTAACCTTGCTAGATGCTGAGGTTTTAATCGTTCTTGTAAATACATTTGTTTCTGTTTTAATTAATATACCGCAATATATAAAAAAATATTTAATAAACAAATTATAAACAAAAAAAACCCCCCATTCCTGGAAGGTCTTTAAAAACAAAACAAAACAAACATTATTAAAACAAATATAAGTATTATATATGAAACTTAAAAATTTTGAAGCTTTTTTAATTGTATTAATTTAGTATTATAATTATTAAATATATCTAACCATTCATCTTCTGATAGTTTACATATTTCCCTAGACTTTATTAATAATTCTTCTGATAGTTGTTCTCCTAATGCTAGTGAATATTCATACTGCCTACCATATTCAAACCTATTGCATTTTCTACATTGAGCATAAACGTTTCTAGAGTCATAGCGAGTTGATAGCTTGCCTCTTGATATAAAGTGTCCAGCATCGCTTTCTGTGTAGTGTATAGGTTTATTACAAGTTATGCAATTACAATAACCAGTATTATTATCAGCATCCCTACGCCTTATGTATTCGTGAAATACCTTATCTATCTTAGTCTTCCAATATTTTAAAGTTTTCTTTTTTGGCATTTGAATATAACTCAGAAGTCTTATCTATTTATTTAAATTTTTTTTATTTTTTTTATCTATATTTTTAGAAATATATTTATATATAATTTCTTAGAAAACTATAAACACATTCTAATAAGAAATGGCTCAAAGTTATATCTTTTATTTTAAATAAAAAAATTTATTTTTTAAATGTAACGCTTTTAGCTATCTTTTCAGCAGAACGGCCTACAACGTAACCACCAATACCAATTTGTAGCAAGTCCCAAAACTCATTCTCTAAAGGCGGTATTGTGAGGTCAAACAAAGGCGCTAAGAACTTTACATAAATAACTATAAACCCAAAAGAAAGCATAAGTATAGGGCGCCAGGAGCGTTGTAGCCAATTTCCTTTAGCCTCTGCAATAATTATATCAGTCTGCATTTTTTGCAGCTCTAGCTCTTTTTCTTGTATTACTTTAAATATCTTGTTTTTAGCTTCTAAGCGTTCTTCATCAGTAGTAAATAAGTTGTCTATTATACCTCCTATTTCTTTTATTACATTCCCACCTAAAAAATCAAGTATTTTCTTCATTACCAGCGAGCTTTAGTCTTTCTTATATCATAGTGTGTGAAGGTGTCGTAATTTCCTAAGCCACCTTGTAACATTAAACCCATATCGATAAGTTCTTCTATCAGACTATAAACTTCCGCTGGTTTTAAGCCCTCTATTGTGATGTCTGCGGCTTTACCTAGTAAGTGTTGGCTTGTTTTGCTTCCTTTAACCTTATCGCTTGCGTTATGCTCTGGGCTTCTATATCCGCTATTTACTGTTATAGCTCTACCAGTATAGTCTCGTAGGAACTGTAATTGTCCTACAAGCTTTACAATGTTTAAATAAACATCAGAAGGCATTTTACTACCATCCTTACACTCAAATTCTTTTAAGCTAAAGTTTTTTGTCATTCTTTTTTTTATGCGTTTCGTATATCTTTTGCGCTGTATATCCTATTGACAAAAGCAATAAAATAACCTTTAAACTGTTTTCTACTTGTGTAAAGCTAATCCCTAAAGAAATAGCGTTTAATATGCCTATTTTCAAATCTTGTATATTCATAATTTAATACTTTCTAAAAACCTATTCCATTTGACTATACAGAAAATTTGGACTATTTCTATTTTATCGGCCAAATACCTTAAACCTCTAACCATTAGAATTTATGCTTTAAATAGTCAACCCCATAAAAAGAGTGTACTCCGTTATTGTCTAGGTCTACATTAGCCGACTTCCAACCGTATGGGTGTTCTGCTTTTATTAGCTCTCCGTCTTCGCTATAAGTGTCTTCTAAACACCACGCTACGTCTAAGTGATATTTACTGCTTAATACTGGTGGTTTAGTTTCATTGCCTTCATCGTCGTATTCTCCACGCTCTAAGACTATATTACCTAGTTTAACAATACTATGGTTGTGCGTTGGGTATTCGTTACCGTCTTCATCTTTTGCTACCCCTAAGCCCTTTATTTTAGCCTCAGCGGTTTTTTGGTCTTTAAATTCGTATTTTCCTATATACATTTTATTTATTTTATATTGTTGTTAAACAAGTTAATTCTTCGTCTGTTAATGCTTCTTTAAATACTGCAACGCATTTAGTTTTTCCGTGTAAATAAGCGCTGCCATTACTATCAAAATCTAATTGACTTAAAGTACCTATCGGAAATGTAACCCCACTTGTGTCTGTGAAAACTTCAACACCATTAATCCAAAGAGCGAAATCATTCTCTTTGTACTTAAAGGCTATTTTATTAAAGCCAAGTATGTCGTATGAAGTGCTACCTTGAAAAACTTGAGTAACATTCCCCGCTTTTACTAAAGCTCTAATCTCATTACTTGAAGTCCAATATCCAATAAAAATTCTGTTTGAATTTGTACCATCTGAAAGCTGTATAACTCTAGTACTACCATCATCAGTCAAAGCCGCTATCTCTGCATATAGCACACCCTCTGTTGAGTTTATTAAATCTGAACTACCAGCGTTATTTAGTGTTTCTCCTAAACGAGTAAATGTGCTTCCGCTTGTTGGAATGTATGAAGTAGCGTATGGTAGTTGTTCTAGTTGTGCGCCAAATACATACATAGATTTTCCGTCTTCTAAAATATGTCTGATTTGTGAAGATGATCCAGTTGCGTTAGTGTATTCAAAAGTCATTTCTACCCTATACCATCCATTACCATAGTTTAATGAGTTTCCAGTTGCGTTATTCTCTACTGTAAACGTGTCTGTATCAATATTATAAGTTACACTTGATTGTGGACTGTTACTTGCATTTTTAATTATAACGGTGCTTGATGTACCTTTTTTTACAAACAATGAATGAGTGTATGTTTGACCATTAGTTGAACTTAAATTACCTGTTCCAAACCAGCCACTAGTGCCAGTATTCCTAGAAAATAAAGAGGCATTTGTTTCTCCATCTGGGGATGATTGATTATCTACTCTAGTTGTATTGTTTGTATTCCCACTTCCACCAAAAACCCATTGACTTGCATTACCAGAATAAATTGCTGCATTTGTACTCTGCGGCTCTAATAATATATGTCCTACTCCGTCAGTATAATCTATTCTAGATAATCCACTTGCTACGTCTTCTATAAGACCATTTGAAGCAACTCTTGTAGCACTTGAGTTTCTTGTGAAGTCGAAATCACCTACACTCGTATTTGGTTTAACGCTTAATAATTTACCATCATTGTACGCTGTTGGAGTAGTTAATATACTCGCTTTTTCTAATAAATTACTCATTATTCACAGTTTTCTAAAGCGGTTAATATTGTAGTCGTTCCAGTTGCATTCTCGTAATACGTCGCTCTGGCTTGTAAAGTCGTTAAAAGGTTAGGTACTGCACTAGTAACAGATAAGTCATAATAAATACCTCCCCATCCGTCTTGTACTGGGTTACCCCACCACGTTGTTTTATATATTTCTCCGTATGCCATTATTCCATTATTATTTTTTTAATCAATCCGTTGCTTACTGTATATGTAGATGGTATCGTGGTGATTATGTTAGTTGTATCGTCTGCGAAAGTTTCTACTATTTGTGTTACCCCACTTGGTGTTGTTACACTACAAACACTAGCTTCTCTTGTTACTGCTCCACTTGTTGTTTTTATATAGCTTGATACAGAGTTCCCCTCCTCAACTTGTATTCCCCATACATAAGTAAATGCAGTTGTAGAGGTATCTGTACTATCTATAAAACCACTAGTAGCTCTTGGACTAAAATAAGTTGTTACTGTTGCAGCAGTATCTGTATTAAATGTAACAGATAATCTATGCCAACCATTAACATAATTTTCTACACTTGAATTAACTACTGTATAATTACTACCATCAACACTTATTGTAAGTGTATTAGTGCTAAATTGGTAAATAGCTTCGCCTCTATTTGGATAGCTGCCTTGTGAACGAAAAGCAAAAAAATCTCCCTCTCCTTGTTTAATAAAAACAGACGTTGTTATATCTATTTGAGAAGATGATGACTTAGTCGAGGAATCACTAATATAATTCGCACTTGTAGAAGTTCTAATTAATTTATCAGCATTTGATTCGCCAGTTGGCGATATTACTTGATTAGCTGTAACGGTTGTAGAACTTTTTGCCCAAGCTGCATTGTCTATTTCCTCTGACCTAATTTGCCTATTAGTTCTTAATGGCTCTATATTTAAACTTGGACAATCACTGTTTAACCAATCTAAACAAGGAACATCAACCGAAACGGTTTCTATAAGTCCATCTTTTCTAACTCTTGTGCTTACGGTACCTCTATTTATAGTAAAATCCCCACTCCCATTGCTAGGAAGTATTGAGTAAAGACTAGAAGCTTTGTAGCCACTAGGTATTAATGCTAGTTTTGGATTACTCATAATTATAAATATTCAGTATCATAGACAATCCACTATTTAAGCTTTGTGCTGCCCAGCCATCTTCTTGCGGATTAACCCACCACTTACTTTCGTATATACTCCCGTAACTCATTTATTTTTGTTTTTTATAATATTATCATAAAACCATTTAGCTTCTTTTTCGCTTTTACTTTCTATATATTTCTTGAGTTTAATGAGATTAGTTTTTTTTACTTTATACTTCATAAGACCCAGCCTTTAAAAGTTGTATCTGTATCTGGACTAATATCCTCATCGCTATTTGAGTTATACTCTGGGAATAAATTATCGTTAAATATTAAATAATCTACTAACCTGGTTGAATAATAATTAGCGTACTCCCTAGCCTTACCTACTAAATAATCAACTTCGTTTTTATCTACGTTTTGAGCTGTTTCACTGCTGTGTTTAAATACACCACCGTTTTTAATTTGATAAGCTGCAAACGGAATATAGTTCATTTGTGCAAACCATATTAAAGTAGGTTGTACGAATGTGTTAACAAGTGTTAAGTAATTACCGCTTAAACCAGCACCGCCAGCAGCACCCGAGGCAATATCAGCTCCTATCTTATTATATAAGTCTGTACCTAATAGATTTTGAATATCTATCTGTTGAGCTACCTTGATAAATTGTATAAACTTATCTGTATCTACATTCCCATCAATAATAGAATTTTTAACTAAGTCCGTTCTGTTTATAAATAATGCTGTTGCCATATTAATTCTTAAATCCTATTTTATTCCAATATTCAGTGGTATAACCTTTATACTTCATATCCTTAGGAGCTACTGGTACTTTCTGAGCGTTTGCCTCTGGCTTAAAACCTCTTGACCTTGCCTTTGTTGTTGTTATTGCATCCCCTAAGCCTTTGCCTCCTTCTTTACGGACAAAAGTTTTACGAAGCCAGCGATGATTACACCTCGCACCGCCCTTGTAAAGTTTTAGTTTTTTTGCTTCATTTGATATATCTTTATTTAACCATATAGAATAAGTATTAATACCACCCTTACCAAAACCAGCATTAACTACCTTTGTGTCCATTGACATAATGTCTTCTTTGCGGTAAACCTTTTTAGCGTCTATCATTTTTTTACAGAATGGTCTTGAATTTGCGCTGTATCTTTCTGGGCTGTATTTATAACGTACTAAAAATTCATTTCCTTTTTCATCCGTTTGTTTACTAGTACCATCTTGTTCGCTTTCCCTATAAGGTTTAGCGCTTCCA